>Ga0208610_100018_pt1 | contig 90473 bp, 83 predicted proteins | sample SubbioR11Jul_8A2_FD_184815 | JGI IMG/M metagenome (GOLD analysis project Ga0208610, IMG submission 184815) | Serpentinite rock and fluid subsurface biosphere microbial communities from McLaughlin Reserve, California, USA - CR11Jul_8A2 (SPAdes) | ecosystem: Environmental > Terrestrial > Deep... | reverse complement strand
CCCCCCGTGGTCGCCCTGATGCCGGTGGTCGCCCTGATGCCGGTGGTCGCCCTGATGCCGGTGGTCGCCCTGATGCCGGTGGTCGCCCTGATGGCGGTGGTCGCCATGATACGACAGGGCAGGCACGGGGGCCTGCCCCTACGTTGACGTTGGGGGATGTGGTGCATCGGTTCAAAACCATGACCACCAGGCAGTATGCAAACGCGGTCAAACAATTCTGCTGGCCCGCATTCTCTGGGCGATTGTGGCAACGCAACTATTACGAACGCATCGTTCGCAACGGCAAATCACTGAACCGTATCCGCCAGTACATCGCCGATAACCCGGCGCGATGGTCATACGATTGGGAAGAATCTGGCGGCTACGAAACCCGAACCGGAGGAGGTATGGCCCAGCCGACCAAGTAACTCTGGGCGCCGCTAATGCTGGGTGCGTTTGACGTTGATGGGCGCTTCAGGGGCGTTGCGGAGGGGCTCGAGCGCTTCATCAAGCAGGTGCGCCCACTCGTTGCCGCAACCCGGCAAGAAGATGCCCAACTCGCCCATCCTGCGCCCGGCCCGCAGCTCGGCCACATCCCACATGATGTCGTAGTCGCTGACTAGCCGATAGCTGCGCGTTTGGGCCTGGTAGTCGATGGTTACCCCCGGCAGGCGCTCTAAGAGCTCGTGGCGGAACTGATGGAAGTAGATGCGGGCGCTCTTGGGCTTGTCATCAGGGAAGATGTCGGCCATTAGTTTCTTCAAACCGACCTCGCGGTGCTCCAAAAAGTAGGCCAGCAGCTCGACTGCGCGGCGCAGCCGGATGTTGACGGTCTGCCCGCCTAAGACGATCTTCTCTTCGCCCATGCTGTAGAGTTCCAGCACCTGGGGCGGTCCGCCGACCAGCTTGGGGTGCGACAAGCGCGCAGCTTCGCGCAGTTGCGGCGCCAGCACCCATTCGCGGGCCAAAAAGGCCTGGTTTTGCAGGACGGCGCACAGCGCCTGGAGCCTATCTAGTTCATCGAGGTAGCGCCCGTCGCCGGCGGCGCGATATATTTCAGCCAGGTGGACCTGCACCCGGCCTTGCTCTTGGAGCAGCCCCATCGCGCCGTACTCCTCCACTAGGGTTGCCAGCGCTTGCTGGGCGTCGGTAGCTGGCAGCGCGCCGCGCCAATAGTCGAGCAGCACCTCGTGGAAGCGGTAGTCCAGACGGTCGCGCCGGTAATTGACCAGCACGCGGGCTCGAGCCAGGTGCTCGAGGGCGGTGGGGTAGACCCCCTGGCCGCCATAAAGGGCGGCTAAGCTCAGGCGGCAAGTTAGTTCGCCCTGGCTATCAACCTCCAGCAGCAGCGGTATCACCTCCAGGTAGTGCGCGGCGGCGTCTGGCGTGTTCCCCATGGCCCAGGCAATATCAGCCTTCATTCCCAGATAGAGCCCGCGCACCCCTGTTGCGTAGTCGGCTTGCAGCGCTGCTAACTCCTGGATGGCCTGGGTATAGCGCCCGAGCATCAGCAACCCGTGGGCCTTGGCGAGCATCAGGGAAGCTGGAGCCTTGGGTACGATCTCCAACGCCTGGTCAAAACACCATAACGCCCGCTGAACGCGCCCGATCTGCCCATAGAGCAGCCCCAAGCGGATGAGCAGCCAGGGGGCCAGAACCGGGTACTCCGGCAGGCCCTGCACCAAGCGCCAACCCTCTTCGGCCAGCTCCACGGCCTGTTGGAAGTTGCCGGAGTTTTCCTGATGGTAGCTCTGTGCCCGCAGCAGCAGCACCCTATCCGGCGGGTTAAGCTTTGCGGCATCCACTTTGGCCAGCTCAGCCGCGGCCTTCTCACTGCGGTCCATAAAGCCAAGCACCCGCGCCAGTTCGATGCGCGCTCCCTCCTCGCCCCGGGTTACCGCGCGGTACAGGAGCTGCTCCGCTTCCTCCCGCTGGTGCAACATCAAATAGCAGACGCCCGCCCAGCGTTGATCCTTAGGGGTCGGCTTGTTGATGGCCTGATAGGCGGCCAGGCCGCGCCGGTACTCCTCCAGGTAGACCCAGCCCTGCACGGCGCTTTCCAGCACAATCCCCTCGAAGCGCTGGTCGATCAGCTTTTGCACCTGCGGCAGGTCGGCGTCCACCGGCTCATTATAGCCCCTGTAAGCTACGGCGCAAGCCGCAGCGAGCGCCGGCGGCCCTCTGTCATTCTGAGGAGCGCAGCGACGAAGAATCCCGCTATCGCCGCTAACGGCGGTACCTCCCGAGGTTGCTTCGCGGAGTTTGCCCTAGCGCGAAAGGCGAGATTGCTTCGCGGAGCCTGTGCTGAGGGACGAAGTGCTCGCCATGACCTAATACCTTATTGTCATACAGACAGGCGAAGGGCTCGGGGGGCTTGCACAACCAGCCAGGCCGTGCTAACATCACTCTAACTCTCGAGATTGGGAGATCTCGAGAGGGACCAGGCGCCCGCGGTTTGGGAGAACTTAAGCGTCAGGTGCAGTAAAGTTAGCTGTAGGGAAGAGAACGGGAGCAACGGCCATGGGAAGAACCCACGGGTTCACGCGCCCCACTACAGACAATAGGTGGTTACTCTAAGCAGGGTTAGCTGCTTGGCGTCTTAGCTCTTGTGGGTTGGGAGACCCAAGCCGGTTGGGAGACCGGGAGCTGAGTGGGAGACCAGGAAGAGAAAGGGAGAGCCACATGATCGAACATCGCTGGTTGGGGGTGGAGCCGCGCTAGGCGCTGGAAGGATTTGTCTAGAGCGTAGTATCTACCGCCACTATTACTAACGGCAAGTAGGGCCAGGGCAGCTTTAGCAGTCTCCTGGTAAAGCCTAAATATCCCGGCAGGGAGGGCTTATATGCGTTTTCTAAGCACTCCCCTGCTACTCTGCTGTCACGTCGAAAGGAGACGTGGCACGTGGAGCCTTTACTTTATGCATCACAACGCGCAACGGGCAGCGGCTTCCCCTTAAAGCGCAGCGCAGCGGAGGTCGGCTCATGATCCGCTGGGCTGTGCCGCGGGCTCATCGGGCCGATACTAAGCGGACGGGCTTAAGCCTGCGCTGGTTGGGCGCCCTGGCCGTGACGGCGTTAGTGGCGCTGGTGGCCACCGTCGTTATTGCAGCCGGGGGCGCCGGGAGCGCATATAGCCAGTTGATGTACTTCCCCATCCTGCTGGCCGCCTGGCTCTTCACTGCGCCAGGCGCGGTGATCGTGGCGCTAGTCGGCGGTCTGACGTTAGGCCCGCTGATGCCGCTCAATACGGCTACCGGCGAGCTGCAAACGGCGGCCCAGTGGCTCTCGCGGATGGCGTTCTTCGCGGTCTTCGGAGCACTGGCCGGACAGGCGAGCCGGATGTTTAACCGTCGCCTAATGGCGGTCGAGTCCAAGGCCGACCGCCTGTCGGAGATGTACACCCGCGTCCTGTCGAGCTTAGCGCTCACCGTGGAGGTGCGCGATGAGCCGACCAAGGGGCATTGCGAGCGCGTAGCTCACAATTCGCTGCTGCTGGGCACGGAGCTAGGTTTTAGCGAGTCTCAGCTCGAGCTCCTCTACTGGAGCGCACTGCTTCATGACCTCGGCAAGATCGCGGTGCCGGAGCGCATCTTGCTTAAGCCGGGGACGCTTACCGCAGAGGAGTACAGCCAGATTAAGCGCCATCCGGGTTATGGCGCGGAGCTGCTGGAGTCGATCTCGCCGGACTTTGCCCCGCTGGCCGAGGCGGTCCGCGCCCACCACGAGCGCTGGGACGGCGCCGGCTACCCGCTCGGCCTGTCAGGCGACCGCATCCCGCTGCTGAGCCGCATCATCGCCATCGTCGATGTCTTTGAGGCGCTAACCAGCGCACGGCCCTATCGCGGGCCGATCCCAGCGGAGCAGGCCATGGCCTACCTCAGCGAGGGCGCGGGCAGTCAGTTCGACCCGCAGCTGGTGCCGCTGTTTGAGCAGCTCTACCAAGCGGGCAAACTGAGGCTGGCCGGTGTGCCTGCCGCTCCCGCAGTCAGTCTAAGCGATGTCAGTCTCAGCGATGACCGGGCGTTAACAGAGCGTGATCGGGCGCTCTACCCGGTCAAAGCCAACTAGCTGCCCCATTGCCAGCATCACCGGAATCCCGCCGTTGTTAAGTGTTAGCTGCCGGGTCGGCTTAAGCCCGGCCTCCAATTGGTGCGGCTGGGCCAGGAGCGCATAGTCCCAGCCGATGCAAACGCGGCGCAGTACCGCCATCAATCCCCTTAAGCGCCCCTCCTCGACACGCTGGCCGTAAGGGAGATTACAGAGCAGGAGCCGCCTGGCACCTTGCTTGCTCAGCTCGTCATAGGGGAGCCTCAGGGCATCGGCTTGTTTCAAGTTAAGCTCCAGGCCCGCTCGTTGTGCGTTGCTCCGGGCTGCTCGCACCGCTCCAGGGTCGAGGTCGCTGCCTAGCAGCACGACCGCAGAAGGCCGGCGCTGTAACGTGGCGCTCTCCTTGAGGCGCCGCCACTTGCCTGGCTGAAAGAACGGCGCCTGCTCGAAGGCGAAGGTGCGCTGTCCGCCGGGTGGGATGTTTGCCGCCAATAATCCGGCCTCAATTAAGAGCGTACCGGAGCCGCACATCGGGTCGACGATGAGGTCGTAGCGCTCGGCCTGACAGGCTATGGCGATGCCTGCCGCCAGCGTCTCGCGCAGCGGCGCCTTGGCGGTGGCTAATCGGTAGCCGCGCTTGTGCAGGTGTAGACCGCTGGTGTTAAGGCTGATGGTGCAGCGGTCCTCAAAGAGCCTGACCAAAATCTCCAAGGGGGCGTCTGCTGTGTGAACCGGCTGGAGGCCCATGGGCGTGAGGCGTGCCAGGATCGCTTGATAAAGGGTATTAGCCACCCCAGCGCCCTGCTGTAAGCGCGAAGCCTTAGCGCTGACGCGCAGGCTTACCGCCGGGCTAAAGCCGAGATAGAGCTCCCAGGGGATACGCCGCGCTCGGTTATAGAGCATCGGCAACGACTGCGCCAAGAAGTTATCGATGCGCAGCAGCACGCGGTGCGCGGTGCGGAGCCAGAGGTTGCTGGCGTAGGTCAGCTCGAGCTGGCCAGTAAACTCCACCCCACCGCCGACCGGCACGGCCTCGCTCACCCCCAGCGCCTGCACCTCGCTAAGCAGATAGGGCTCTAACCCCGGCGCGCAGACCGCCATGAAGCGCTGCGGGGCCTTATAGAGGTGGCGTTTGAGGCGGCGCGTCAGCGCTCGCGGCGTAAGGGTCTCCCCCATCATCCGCTCCGCGGGTCGAGCCGGTCGCGCAGGCCGTCGCCCAGCAGGTTCCAACCCAGCACCGTGATGGCGATGGCCAGGCCCGGCACCAGGGCCGGATAAGGGCTTAGGGCCATAAAGCCCTGAGCTTCGCGCAGCATGTTGCCCCAGCTTGGGGTGCGCGGCGGCGTGCCGAGCCCCAGGAACGACAGCGCGGCTTCGGCCAAGACCGCTACTGCCAGGCTCAGGCTGGCCTGCACGACGATGGGCGATAGGGCATTAGGCAAGATATGCCGCGCGATTAGCCGGCCATGGTGAGCACCCAGGGCGCGCCCGGCCTCCAGGTAATCTTGCTCTTTGACTACCAGGACGCTCGAGCGCATCAGCCGCGCAAAGACCGGCACCGTGGCGATACCGATAGCGGCCATAGCGGTGGCCGTGCCGGGGGCGAAGATAGCGGCCAGCAGCAGCGCCATCAAGATGGCCGGAAAGGCGAATAGCACATCGGCCAGCCGCATCATGACCTCATCAAGCAGCCCGCCCAGATAGCCGGCCAGCACGCCCAATAAGCAGCCGACACTGATGGCCAAGCCCACGGCGATGAACCCGACCAGCATCGTCATGCGCGCACCTACCAGCAGACGGCTGAACAGGTCCCGCCCGAAGTTGTCGGTGCCGAGCCAGTGTTCATGGCTAGGGGGCTCGAGCTGCCGGGCAAAGTTCATGGCGTTGGGATCGTGCGGGAGCCAGACCCAACTCAAGAGCGCCGCAGCGACGACCAGCCCGACCAGCAGGCCGCCGAGGAGCAGGTTCGGCTTAGGCATAACGGATCCGGGGATCGAGCAGGCTGTAACTGGCATCGACCAAGAAGTTAATCAGCACGATGGTGCCGGCATAGACCAGGACCAGCCCTTGCAACAGCGGAAAGTCGCGGGTGCCGATGGCGATCAGCGCCAAGCGCCCTAAGCCCGGCAGCGAAAAGACCTGCTCGATAACGATAGCGCCCACCAACACCTGCCCCAGGCTCAGACCGAGGCTGGTGATAATGGTGATCATGGCGTTGCGCAGCGCATGTTTGCTCACGACCTGGCGGCCTGGCAGACCCTTGGCCCGGGCGGTACGGATATAGTCTTGGGCCAACACCTCGAGCAGGGCCGCTCTGGTCATCCGGGTCAGGAGGGCGACCTGCCCTAACGCCAGCGCCAGCACGGGCAGCGCCAGACTGTGCAGGTAGCCCAACGGGCTGCGCTCCCAGGGAACAAACCCGCCTGCCGGGAGCCAGCCCAGCGTGACGCTAAACAGCAAAATCAACAGCAGCGCCAACCAGAACGAGGGGATGGCGGCACCCAACTGGGCCAGCGCGATGATGGCGGGATCTACCCAGGTGCCGTGCCGGCGAGCGGCCATTATGCCGATGGGCAAAGCGATTAGGCAAGCTAGCAGCATACCGGCCAGAGCTAGCGGCAGCGACACACCAAGCCGCGCCAAAATCAGTTCGCCAACCGGCCGGTGGTAGTTGAGCGACTGGCCAAAATCGCCCCGCACCATACCGGCCAGCCACCAGCCAAAGCGCGTCAGCGGCGGCTGCTCGAGCCCAAGCTGTGTGCGCAACGCTGCCAGCGCCTGCGGGCTAGCACCTAGCCCTAGGATGATCTCGGCAGGGTCGCCCGGGATGATCAGCAGAGCGCTAAAGACCAGCGCTGCCGACAAAAACATGGTGAGGGCGGCAAAAATTAAGCGGCGCAGGAGATAGGTGATCATTAGCAGGTATCATCTGGTCAAGTAATGCAGTATCCGCACGTAAATTACGGTGAGGATACCGCATCAGCCACTGTGCAACCCGCTGCTGGAAGCCGGGCTCGGCTAGGTTCAACGCGCCCAGAACACCTCGGTCATGTTGATACTGGGGGTGGGCTGGCTCTCCCAGAAGCCGTAGAGATCACGCCTAGCCGCTACCAGGTAGGCGGTGCTAAAGACCCACACATTAACAGCGTCCTCGGCGATCTGCTTGGCGACCTCCTGCAACAGGGCGATCCGCTCGGCCTCACTGCCGGCCCGTTCGGCGGCAGCCAGCAGCTCGCGCACCCGTGGGCTGTCGTAGCGGAAGTAGTAGTTGGGATTACCGTAGATGCCGATATCATGCGGCTCGGAGTGGCCGATGATAGTCATGTCGTAGTCGGCGTTAGTGAAAATCCGCGAGAGCCAGGTGCCCCACTCCACCACGCTGAGATTAACCCGGATGCCGACCTCGGCGAGCTGCTGGGCGATCACCTCGCCGGTGCGGCGCTCGATGTGATAAGGCTCGGGCAGCTCGAAGTTGACGGTAAAGCCGTCAGGATAGCCCGCCTCGGCCAGGAGCTGCCGGGCCCGCTCAGGGTTAAACGGATACGGGTTAAGGTCGACAAAGTACGGCTCAGTCGGGCTGGCGTGGGTGCCGATCACCGTGCCAAAGCCGAACATGGCCCCCTGCACAATGGCCTCTTTGTCGATGGCGTGGGTAATCGCCTGGCGCACTAGCGGGTTACTAAACGGCTCGCGCGAATTGTTCATGGCCAGGGTGATCTCGGTAGTGGCGGTGCCCTGGGTGAGCTTGAGATTAGGGTCGCGCTGCACCAGCAGGGCATTTTCTGGGCTTAGCGCTACGCCGATTAAGTCGATGTCGCCGGCGCGCAGCGCAGCTAGCTGAGCGTTGGGGTCGCTGATGATGCGAAACGTCACGGCGTCGAGGTAGGGCACGCCCGGTAGGTAGTACTCCTCGAAGCGCTCGAGCCGCACCTCGCTGCCGGGCACCCATTCGACGAACTTAAAGGGGCCGGTGCCGATCGGTTGGCTGCGCTGGGTTGCCTCGCTGCCCGCCGGATAGATGATCGCGTCGGGCCGGGCCAGGTTAAATAAGAAGCTGGCACTCGGCTCGCTTAAGGTAAAAGTCACCGTGTTGCCGTCTGCCGTGATGCTCTCAATAACGCGGTAATGGGCCTGGTTGATGTGGCCGGAGTTAGGGTCTTTGGCCCGCTCGAACTTGTGGATGACATCCTGAGCAGTAAAGTGACGGCCGTCGTGGAATCTGACCCCCTCGCGCAGGCTGAACTCCCAGCTTAGGCCGTCTTCAGACACCGTCCAGCCGGTAGCTAAGGCCGGTTTGATGGCGCCGTGGCGATCAAAGCGCACTAACCCCTCAAAGACGTTGTGGTAGACAACACGCGCAATCTCTTGCGAATGGGAGACGGTGGGATCCCAGCCGGGCGGCTCGGCGACGATAGCCGCCGTGACCGTCCCGCCGTGGCTGGGAGTTGGTGCTTGGGCTAACGCTAGCCCGCTAATACCCAGAATCAAAGTAATGAGATAGATCATGCGTAGGCTCCTTCCTCTTGAGCCAAGCCTTATCCTAGCGCGTTTTGGCGCCAGGTTTGTTAAGACAGTATTCAAGTATTCAAGAATTCGAGTATTCAAGTAGCGGCGCAACCCTTGAGCCTATCAGTCTTTCAGGCTCTCATAGCAGGTATCATCTGGTTTGATCCTGCGGGTGCTCGCAGGACTGCGAATCGTTCTCTATCCTGCGGTTTACTCGCAGGACGCCTTTGCAGAGATGATACCTGCGCTAAGGCGACTCAGTATTTGTGAAAACCGCTCTCAGTCTGTCAGCTGCGGGGCTTTTCATCTTTGGTACGCCTTCGCATTATCGCTTTATCGCTTTATCGCTCTCACTTTGTTCGGGCCTCACTTTGTTCGGGCCTCTTCTTCGGGCCTCGCTTCGCTCAGGGTGACACCATTAGCGCCGCTCCGCCTCCTCTGTCATTCTGAGCCCTTCGACTCCGCTCAGGCTTCGCCCTTGAGGGCTCAAGCCCGAAGGGACAGGCTCCGCGAAGAATCTCGCAGCTCGCTGCCTAAAAGGGTTTTTGAGATGGCTTCTAGCTACCCCGATAGGCACGACTGACTACCCGCAGCTCGGTAGATAGGGTCAAAAGCCACTCGGTCACGGCGTGAACCGCACCGTGAGCCGCCTCGGTCACGACCGGGTCGCCAAAGGGTGAAAGCTTCACGATCAGTTCACCTGGGACGCGGCGTCGCACCTCGACGAGGAGTTGCTGCTGCAAATCCGGCTCGTCCACGGTAACGCGCACCAACAGGCGCTGCGGGTCGCTGAGGCTTTGCAACGCTTCGTGCAGGATAACGTAGCCGCCGCCGTAAGGGATGACCAGCTTGTCTATGGTGAGGGTGTCAGGGAGCGTACCGCTAAGGAGGGCCTGGGGCATAGTCTCGCTTCTTTCTAACGGTTCAAAGGTTTCAAGGGGCGGATGCAGCAGCGTGAAGATGTGATAAAACAGCGGCTTGCCTTGGGCCTGCCATTTTAGCGCGTATTTGGTCTTGAGCACCTCCGGTGTCGGCTCGGCCTCACGCGATAGGTAGAGGCCGGTAACGGTGGCCTCGGCGCGGGCAAAGGCTAAGTAGTCGGGGTGATCGGTAGCTAAGAGCACCGCCCCACCGACGGCTAAGCGGCTAGCCGCCAAGCGGAAGAAGCGGCGGTTTAAGAGGCGGTTACGCTGGTGGCGCTCCTTGGGCCAGGGGTCGGGGAAGTTGACCGTGATGGTAGCGAGGGCTTGCGGCGCGAAGAGGTGGCGCACGGCAAACTCAGCACCGAGCTTAATGAGCCGCACGTTGGGCAGCTCAGCTTGCCGAATGCGGCGCAGCGCCCGCTGCAAGCTGGCCATCGAGATCTCCAGGCCGACAAAATCCTCCTCGGGGCAGGTCGCCGCTCGAGCCGCCGTATAGCGGCCGTCGCCAAAACCGATCTCAAGGTGCAGCGGTGCGGCACGGCCAAACTGCGCCCGCCAATCAAGCGGGAACTGCTGGCGTCGCCAAGGCAACAGGGTGGCACTTCTCTCCGGGGTCGTTGTCTCCATATTTATAGTGAGGCGTCAGACGCGGGCTTGACCAGCAAGGCGGCGTTGACCGCCAGGTCGCGGGCAAAGAGGGTATCGCGCGAGAATAGGATAAACGGCCCAGCCTCCTCAATGCTGACCACCTCAAAGCTCTCGATCTTACCGTTGGGGCGCTTGCAGGTAATGCGCGTCGGCACGTAGCCGAGCACCTTAGCCCAACTCGCCACGATATTGCTATCGACTCCGGCTGTACCCGGTGCTAGCTGCTTAAGCGAGAGCCGAGTCACCAGCCGGGCTACCCGCGGCTTGCGGTTGCTAATTGTCAAGGCGCCGACCTGGAGCAGCCGGGTGATAACTTGCCGCGCCTCCGAAAGGGGCATCCCAGCGCTATCAGCGATCTGCCGGACATCTTGGCGCCCGTCGATTAGCCGCAGCAACGCTACTTCCTCGGCCTTGAAGGTGATGCGGCCGGCGGTGAACGCCTGCTCATTTAGCACCGGCACTACGTCATCAGCCAGCGTAGCGGTAGCACCAGGTTGCTCACGGCGCGCCTCGTCGACGCGGCGGATGGCCTCCAGGAGCAGGTTTTCAGTCCCCACTCGAATAGTCACTGCAGGCGCCTTAAGGCCCAGGGTGAACTCAAAAGCACCCCGCTCGTCAGCAAACAGCGCATAGATAGCCTCCTCGGCCTTAAGGCCGCCAAACTCGGCGTGGACGATCTTACCCTTATCGAAGTAGACCCGCGCAATCCCCTGAGGGTGGTCGATCACTAAGCGCCCTGTGCGCGCTGCAGCGGTCAGGAGCTGAAAGAGATCCACCAGGGAAAATAGCCCGAGCGTCCCGGTCACGTCATCATTCTATCCAATGCGCCTGCAATATGCCCTACCCCAGCGCAATCTCGGCCCGGACAAAGGCCTCTTCGCGGTCACTGGGAGCAATTGCCAGTAGCCCTTGGTGCCCCTCTAGGCCGACATCGGGTTGAAAGCTGGCGTTGACCACCAGGCTCGAGCGGCCCCGTAGCGAAAGGCCCAGCAGGTCTCCAACCAACATCGGATTGACCCCATAACGCAGGTACAGCCTCCCTTGCAACTGCTGACGCAGCCCTAAGCTAAGCCACGCTGCGCCCTCGCTCAAGGCCGGGTTAGGCGGCCACCGGCGCGTCCACTCCGCCGGGTTAGCGCTCGGCTGCACCACCACCGCCACTCCCAGACCGTCGAAGCGCTCTATGACCGAACTGTAAAAGCCGTCCAGGCAGATCGCCACCCCAACCCGCCCGAGCGGCGTCTCAAAGCCGCTTAACTGCTCAATTGCGCCACGCGACAGCCCTGAGCGAGCCTCATTAGGCATCAGGTAGCACTTACGGGTGCGGTTCAGTACCCCGCCGTGCGGCCCGAAGCTAAAGGCGGTGTTATAGACCCGCCGCCCAACCAGATGCACCCCGCGTGCCGCCTCCTCTTCGATGTGCGGCAGCAAGATGCTGCCAGCTACTACCGTCGCCTGGGCCGCCTTAGCTGCGGCAACAAAGGCGTCCCGATAAGCCAGGTAAGCCGGTACCGCCCGCAGCGCATAGAGCGCTCCCAATAGCCCCAACTGCCGCCCCGCCATCACGCTTATCAGCTCGCGCCGGTGCTTTTGCAGCAAGAGGCGAATCGCTTGCGCAACGCTACCGGCACGCAGCGCCTCCGGTTCATCGAGCATTAAGAGCGGAAAGCCGATCAGCTCCGGGAAAGCCAGCAGCCGCGGCCCCTCGCCCAAACCGTCGACCGCGCCATAGGTAAGAGCTAGGATCTTAGCCCGAAAGCTCGCTGTGTCATGGTAGTCAGCGGGCTGCATCCGCGCTTGAACCGCTACTAGCTGAGCCTTCATAGGTTATTTTAACCTCCGGCTTCTCATGGCGCTTGGGTATACTGACGCGGCATGACCCGTCTGGCCCGGTACCTGCTCCGCGAATCGGCCGGCCTCTATGCCCTGGGGGTAGCGGCGTTTTGCCTGCTGCTATCGATCGATTTTCTGACCGTGTGGGCCAGGTTCTTGCTCGAGCAAGACGCCACCTTGGCCACCGTCGGGCGGCTGATGCTCTACCAGCTGCCGTGGTTTTTGCACCTCTCGCTCCCCATCGCCGTGGTCTTTGCGGTCTTATTAGCAACCGGGCGGCTCGCCAAGGACTCCGAACTGAAAGCCGCCTACGCGCTAGGGGTAAGACCCTCCTCCCTGCTCGGCCCGCTCTTGGGCTTCGGCCTTTTGGTCAGCGCCTTGAGCCTAGTCAACAACGGCTACTTAGAGCCGCTCGGCAAGGTCGCCTACGACCGCCTGGTGGCCTCGTTCTTCTACGAGCGCCCGCCTGCTGCGGCGCAGAGCGAGGTGGCCTACTTCATCGCTGGCCAGGGGGTCTACTATGCCGGACGGATCCGCGCCAAAGACGACAACCCTGATCAAGCGACGTTGCTGGGCCTCTTGATCTTGCGTGAGGACGGCAGCCTCATCAGCGCTCCGCGCGGCCTGTGGGACAGCCAGGCCCGCCAGTGGCGGCTGGAGAGCGTCATTGAGCTAGCCAACGGCACCCTGACCCGGCACGCCGAGATAGTCCTCCCTTTTGTCACTCAGAGCCCGGCGGCAGCTCTGGCCCGCTCCGAAACGCTGACCTTAAGCCAGCTCTGGCAGTTCTACCAGGACGGCCTGCGCAGCGGCGCTGACACCCGCCAGCCGCTATTTGAGTTTCATCGCCGCGTGGCTGACGCCTTTAGCGCGCTGGTGTTTGCGCTGATCGCCGGTGTGCTAGGACTAAATCTGCGCGGGCGCAGCGCCGGTTTTGCCTGGACCATTATTCTGCTGGTGCTGTTCTATTTCATCTGGACGCTCTCGGGCGACCTGTTCGAGCAGCGCGTGCTCTCGCCCGTCGCCGCCGCCTGGTTTACCAGCGGCTTAGTCGGCGCGGTCGGCGCGCTGTTGGCCTGGTGGCGGTTTAGGTAGCATGAAGCGCTTCAGCCTTTATCTCATTCGCGAAATCCTGCCGCTCTATCTGGCCGGCCTGGCGGTGTTGCTGGTGCTGTTGCTGGCCGCCACGCTCTTGGGCGTGCTGGCCGAGGTGATCGCGCGCGGCGTCAGCCCGGCCTTGGTGGCGCGCTTCTTGCTCTATAGCCTGCCGGGGGCAGCCAGTCACGGCATCCCGCTGGCGCTGCTCTTTGCCGCCTTGCTCGGCTTAGCCCGGCTAGGGCAGGACGGTGAGATCAAGGCTAGCCTGCTGTTGGGGGTTAGCCCCGGCCAGTTTTTGGCGCCGCTGTTGGGGCTGGGGTTATTGATTAGCAGCCTGAGCTTTCTTAACTCCGAGCTAGTCGTCCCCTGGAGCACCGGCCGGGCGCTCGAGGCGCAAAAGGACATCCTCATTCAGAGCCCTGAAATCTTCTTACAAGAAGGGAGCTTCTTTACCGACGCCCTGGGGCGCAGCATCTTTATCCGCGAACTTAAGCCCGGCGGCCTGGCCTATGGGGTCACGGTGATTCAGGCTGGCGGCTCAACGGGCCCGCGCGAGGTAATCAGCGCCGTGGAGGGCCAGCTCGATGAAGCAGCCGGGGTCTGGCGGCTGAGGGAGGTTCGCTTTGTCACCTATCGCCAGAGCGAGGTGGTGCTGGTAGCCGCAGCGGCCTACGCCGAGGTACCCTTCCGCCGTCTGGCCGCCGGCGTCGTGGGGAGTCCGGAGCTGGTGCGGCTGCCCCTCCGCGAGCTACTCGCCCGCCTCCAGCACGACCGCCCCCAACCCGCTGAATGGACGGCGCTGCACCGCAAGTTCGCTGAGCCCGCCGCCGCTACCGCTTTTGCCATCTTCGCCCTGGCCATCGCCCTCGCGACTTTTCGCAGCCGCAGCGGCTTGGGGCTGGTCTCGGTGCTGTTTTTGACCTTTGTCTACTACGCCACCTGGAGCGTTTTCAATCTGCTAGGTGCGCAAGGGACTGTCCCAGCCTGGCTGGCCGGCTGGGCGCCGGTAGCCCTTTATGCCGGCTCGGCGACGGTGCTGCTGGCGATCACCTGGAGGCGCTGATGCGCCCCTGGCTGCTGGCCATGGCGCTGCTGGGCACGGCCCTAGCGCAGCCCACCCAAGGGGTGATCGAGGCCGAGCAGATCGAGTACCGCCCCCTGACTTTGCCGGATGGGCGGCGGATCGAGCTGATCGTGGTGCAAGGGTCGCCGGCCCGCATCACCCTGGGCGATACCGTTATCGAAGCCGACTACCTAGAGTTCGATACCAATCAGCGCCTAGTGCGGATTGTCGGACGGGGGCGTTTTAGCACCGGACGCGAAACTGTTGAGGGTGAAGACTTTAGTATCGACCTGGCCAACGAGACGCTGCGCGCTTTCAAGGTCTTCATCACTACCGCAGCGATCGATATCCGTGGGCTCTCGGCCACCCTGATGCCCGGCCAGATCGAGGTCCTGGGGGGGCGCTTCAGCCCGTGCAGCCGCTGTCCGCAAGAGATCGAGGACTACAGCTTTAAGGCCAAGCGCCTGCTCCTTTATCCCGGCGACCGGCTCATCGCTTATGAGGTTACCGTCTTTATTCGCGACGTGCCAGTACTAACCCTGCCGCTATTGCTTATCCCGCTCGGCCCCGTCGAGCGCCAGCCGCGCCTCAGTATCAGCCAGGGAACGGCCATAGCGCGGGCCGAAATCGCTCTCGATTGGCCCTATACCGCCGGTTATAACGCCTACGGCACAGCCTCGCTGCGCTACTACGCCGATGTCCTGCCGGGGCAGGGAAACCTGTTCACCAACACCCTGCTGGGCGGCCGTGTTACGGCCAGCTATCTGGGCTTTGGCGTGCGCCATCGCGCGTTTTTCGCTGACTCCGAGCTGACTTTTGCGTTGCAGTACACGCCGTCGTTTATCGACGTGCGCCAGCCCGGCGGCAAGACCCGCGACCAGCTCACGGCGCGCTTGCTATATGAGACCTTTGCCGGCATCACGCCGTCGGTGCGCTTCCTGATCGAGCGCGACGACAACCGCCGCCAGCGCTTGGTCGAGTACACGCTCAACTTAGGAGGGGTGGCAGGGGGGATTGAGGGGGGGTTCCTCAGTCAGGGCTACTTTGATCTCGATCCCAACGATCCAGCGCTAAGCCCTTCCTATGCCCGGAGGGGCATACCGGAGCGCACCCTGGCCGAGCTTAGGCTCGAGCCTGCCGGGAGACCGACCTTCACGGTCGGCCCTTTTAGCTTAAGCGGTGTGCAGCTAGTGCTGGGTGCCTACCAGGACCTCAGCAACCCCGCTAACCGCCGGGTGGCCCGCCTGCCCTCGGTCAGCGCCGGTCGCCTGCTATGGAACCACGCCCTGCGCCTAGCGCCGCTGAGCCCCTGGGAGGGGTCGAGCCTCTTTGGACTGAGTATTTTCAGCGGGCGCTACTACAGCAGCGGTGAGCGCTTAATTCGCTGGGACAGCCAACTGGCGCTGCGCCAGAGCTTCGGGCGGTTCGGCGACTTTAGCGCCATCTTTACCCGCAACACCACCGAGGGGCAAACTCCGTTCCGCTTCGACCGCGAAATCCCCTTCAGTCTAACCGACCTGCGCAGCAGCCTAAGCCTCACCCCGCTGGCCTGGTTGGCCATCCGCGCCGACTACAGCTATATTTTCTGGGATCTCCGCCGCCGCGAAGCGATCGGCTCCGGCCCGCTGAACACCTCCCTGACCCTGTTCGGCAATCTCCCCTGGCTCTCTTTGAGCGTCCGCAACAGCTACGACCTGAGAACCCCCGACCCCGGCACGCTCAACTTTGACCTCGGCGTGCGCTACCCCGACCCCAATTTTATCGCTGAGCTGACTGCGAGCCACATTCAGGATCTGATGGTGGCTCCGGACCGCCTGGGCCAAACGCGCAACGAGTCGGCCAGCACGCTGGCGCTAGCTTTTGGCCTGCGCCCTTATGCGCGCTTCGAGCTGCGGACTGGACGGCGCTACGACCCGCCGCCCAGCGAGCACCCTGAGTACTGGGAGCCGCTTGAATTGGCCGTCACTGCGGGGACGCTCGAGCTAGATGACGCTATCCCCGGCGCCCGGCTGAGCTACCGCCGCGACATCAATCTGGGCGAGCCCCAGGAGCTGCGGCTGGAGTTTAGCACGCGCCTGGCGATGCTGGAGTTCAGCCTCGATCAGCGTTTTGACTACCGCACCGGCATGGCCGGCGCGGGGAGTCGCTATAGCCTGACCTGGCCCGGCATGGCCAGCCTGGAGGCTAGCGGCTTTGCCCTCTTACCGCCGCGCTGGTTCGGCTTTACCACCAGCCCGACCCAGCTCGAGCACTGGGAGTTTAGCCTGCGCGACGCCGTGCGGCGACTTGGCCGCGAGCAGTGGCGCCTAACCTACCGGACCAGCTACGACCCGGCCCTAGCCACCGCAGCACCTGAGCCTGGCGGCTTTCGCAACAGCCGGCTCGAGGCCTTCGTCAACCTGGAGAACACCGAGTTCGGGCCTGTTAACTTTAGCCTCGACGCCTTTGCCGAGCTGCAGCTAGCTGATAGCATTCTCCCCCGCACCTTCTTGCAGCGGGCCGCGCTGTTGCTGCGCAGCGACTTTTTCGGCACAGTGGGGCTGCAAGGGGCTATCGGCTACCGCGCCACCTATAACCCAGCTCTGGACGAGATCACGCGCAGCGCGCTGACCTTTGACAACTTGGCAGTCACGGTCAGAGTGTTAGATGAGCTATACCTCTCCGCCGCCCTGAGCGACATCTGGGACTTAACCGGCAACACCTTAGCGGAGAGCCCCTGGAACTTCCAGCCGACCATCAGCGTGGTCTGGGACCGCTGCTGCTGGGCGCTCTACGGCAGTTGGGATACCAAGACCGGCCGGGTACGTCTGGCCATCACCACTCCGGGAGGCGGGCCCGGAATTGCCCCCGAACTAGACCTCGGTTTGCGCTTCCCAGGGCGGGAGGAGTAAGAGGTGAGGCGCAAACTCATGAAATGGCTCTGGGCGCTACTGCTACCGGTTCTGGTGCTAGTTAGCGGCTGCACCGGCACGGTGGAAGAGATCCCCGAGACGTTGCTAGTAGTTGGATTCACCAGCGGCAACCAGGGCCGACTGGTGCTAATTGAGAATAACGTCCTACAGACCGATATCCCTCTTACCGAGCGGCTCCGCTGGCTAACCGAGAGCGTGCGCGACTTGCCCGGCCTGCCGCTGGCCGCCGATGTGGTCGACCGGGCCTTCGAGCGGAGGGCGCTGGTGGTGCTTAGCCGTGATGGTGCGTCAAGCTATCTGAGTGTGTTCAACCCGAGCAACCTGGCGCCGGATCGGCTCGAGGGCTTTCACGAGACCGCCCGGATCGCGCTCAACGACCTCCTCGGCCCGCGGCCCACGGTAATCTGCCCCACCCGGCTCCAGGTCAGCAGCACGGGGCGCTTTGCCGCCGTTCTGAACCAGCCGACTGCCTGCGGCGCCGCCGGTGGCATCAGCATCAACGTGCTAGAGTTGGACCCGCCACGCTTTATCAGGCACTATGAAGGGCTGATCCCGCTCGTCGATAACGCCCTCGTCCTCGATCAAGCAGACGATACGCTGTACTTCCTCGAGGAGGTAGGCGCTAGAGTGGAGCTTCGCAGTCTGGCGCTGGACCGCCTGGCAGAGCGGCCGGTTATTATCGGTGACGCAGACATCGACGCCCGCAACGTCCAAGATATGGGGATCGTCCTTGATAGCATGGTCGTATTAGGAAGCGGCAGCTTCGTAGCGTTCGAGAACTACCGCGCCCCCGGCGATGCTACCCCCCCAGTAGCCACCAGCCCTAGCAGCCGCCGCCTCATCAGTAGCGACTTTGCCGACCTCGAGCGGGTGATAATCCTGGGTCGGGCCAATTTCACCGTTCACCTGAGCGTGACCGACACAGCCCAACCCCCCGCTACCCTTAGAGACTATCAGAGCGGTACGGTCGAGGCACTCAACAGGCTGGTCTTTGTGGTGGGGAGCGGGCGGGTCGCGGTGTTCGATGAGCTTAGCTATCATGAGGACGCTCCGGCGCTGACCCCGATCCCCCTCCCCGACCTCACGGCGCCGGCCTTCATCAGCTGGTTCCCGGCGCTGGTGCTCCCACCCTAGTCTTGAGGCGGGCGCGGCATCTGCCCCTCACCCCAGTAGAAGGTGACGTGCGGGAAGGGTATCTCGATGCCGTCGCGATCAAAACGCGCCTTGATGCGCTTGCGAAACTCGCGCGCTATCCCCCACTGCTCCTTGGGGAGCGTCTTAAACATCAGCCGCAGGGTGATCCCCGAGCCGCCGAACTTATCGACGCCCAACACCTCCGGCGGCTCCATAATGCGCCAGCGCCACTCAGCGTCGTCATAAAGCCGGGTGGCTTCGTCGCGCAGGGTGTCTATGGCCTGCTGCAAGTCGGTCTTGTAGGCCACTTCGATATCGAGCACCGCCCGCGACCACTCCTTGCTCATGACCGTGACCGTGTCCACCTGGCCATTGGGGATGATATGCACCCGCCCCTCCAGGTCGCGCAGGGTAGTGGTGCGCAGATTAACCGACTCCACCAACCCGCCTAGCCCACCTAGCCCGCCGATGATGACCACGTCACCGACGCCGTACTGATCCTCGATGGTAATAAAAAAGCCGTTGATGATATCCTTAACCAGCGACTGCGCCCCAAAAGAGATGGCCAGACCTAACACCCCCACCCCGGCCAACAGCGGGCCGATCGGCGCACCGAATTCGCCGAGGGCGAAGATGACCAGCAGCGTGATTAGCGTGATCTGCGCGGCAGACTCGATGACATTGCGGATGGTGGCTGCGCGGGCCGCCTGGCGGCTAAACACCTTGCCGCTTACTGGCGTCAGTGCCTTGGCCGCCTTGCGCACCAGGCTTAGCAGCACGCTGGCGACCCCGGCTAGGATGGCAATGCGGATTAAGGAGGCCAAGCCACCGCCTAACAGCCAGTCGCGCACGCTTAGCGCCACCGTGGAGAGGCCGGGAACCTCGTGACGCACCGCAAAGAGCCCCAAAAAGAGCGCTACCGCCAGCACGGCATCGAAATTATGACCGTAGCGCCCCAGCAGGGTGATCCGTTCGCGCTCGGAAGCCTTGCGCTCGTCGTCCCACAGATCGCTGGTCTCGATCTGCCGCCGGCTGCCGGCCGACCAGCGGATTAGCAACAGGCGCACTCCCAGCCACACCCCCACAGCGACGAGCGCATCTAGCAACACCAGGCCCAAAAAGGCGGTGGGGGTCTCGACCATCGTCTGCCACAACATTTGATACCAGGTCATAACCCTACCTTACCTCGTTGCTGCGCGTTGTGTCAGGCAGAGGCCAAAAGCGCCGCCAGGTCGGTGCTGAGGGCCTCGACCAGACCGGTCTCCACCGCTTGGTGGGCGGTTCTGAGTGCGCTCGCTACCGCTTTGGCCTCCGACGAGCCGTGGCCGATAAAGGCGTAGCCTGCTACCCCGAGCAGCGGCTGCGCGCCGTACTCGGCAGGGTCGAGCTTGCGGGCCACGCTGCGGATGGCCGGCCTGACCAGCGCCGCCCCTAACTTGGTAACCAGACCGCCCCGGCTCAGCGCAGCACGGATTAAGCCGAGCAGCATCCTCGCCTCACCCTCGGCCAGCTTGAGCATCACGTTGCCGGTAAAGCCGTCGGTGACAACCACGTCGGTAGTCCCCTGGAAGAGGTCGCGCCCTTCGACGTTGCCGTAGAAATTGATCCCCGGCGTGGCCTTGAGCAGCTGATGCGCCTCGCGGGTCAGCTCGTTTCCCTTCCCCTCCTCTTCGCCAATCGACATTAGCCCCACTAACGGCTCGGCCTTGCCGTACACCACTCTGGCGTAGGCCGCGCCCATGACCGCGAATTGTTGCAAGTGGGCAGGGCGGCAGTCAGCGTTGGCACCCGCATCAAGCAACGCTACAAAGCCGCTTGGCAGGGGGATATTGGCGAGGATGGCGGGGCGCTCAACCCCCTTAAGGCGCCCCAGCACCAGCAGCGCCGCTGCCATGGTGGCGCCCGAGTGCCCCATCGAGACGCACGCCGCCGCCTCACCATCCTTGACTAGCCGCATAGCCAGCACGATGCTGCTGTCCTTGCGCTTGCGCACCTCGCTAGCTGGGTCGTGCATACCGAACGTGTCAGGGGCGTGGTGGATGGGGATGGAAGCGCGGTGTTTGGCTAGTTCGGCCTTGAGGGCCGTTTCGTCACCTACCAAGATCACGGCGATCCCCTGCTGGGCAGCCTGCAAGGCACCCTGCACGGCGGCCTGGGGCATATGGTCGCCGCCCATAGCGTCGAGGGCTATCGGTTTCATGGCACCTAGTATAGCCAGCCAGACTTGAGGAGAAAGTGGAAAGGAAAGAGCTGTGTCTGACCGGAGAGTCACCTGCGGCCAAACGCTCGTCGAGAAAGTCGAGAAAACGGTGCGACGCCGTAAGCGTCGCGAAGTGCCTGACCTAACGGGTGCGCCTATTCGACGCTAAAACACCAGGCGTCGGCTCGAGCGCCATCGCGCCAGACGCGCAGCAAGAGCAGGCATTCCCGGCGCCTGGCCGAGTGTAGGGTGGCGGCGTTGGAATCGTCAGCCCATCATCGCAGCGCCTCGACACGAAACACGTTTCATGGTCATGAACCTCCTGCGAAAATCGGTTATTAGCGTAGGGGCGAACACAAGGTTCGCCCCTACCCGTGTTGCCGCCTAACACAGCGTCCAGATGAAGATGCGGCGCACCGCCGAGCGGGCGTTGCCGCCGCTGTCGGTCGCCATCAGGGTGACTTGGTGCTCTACCTCGTGGCAGACGTTGGAGTAGCGCCGCGCGGTATCGCCGTCGAGCTTTGTCGCCGCTTGCAAGTGTAGCCTTTGCAATCTATAATGTTGATATGGCAACCATCCTGTTTCGTGAGACCAGAGCCCGCGCTTTCGAACAGGTCCTCGGCGCGGCTCCCGAAGCCGTCGAACGCGCCGTCATTCATCGAGAACTCGTTGGGGAGCCTTCGCTCGAGGTCGTCCTCGCCAACCTTGCAACCTTGCTCGGCGTGGGCAAGCTCGAGGCCCTGCGCATCCTCGGCGTCAGCCGCTCGCGCAAGAGCCGCAACCCCAAGATGGATGTCGAGCTGCTCGACCGCGCCTATGCCACCCTCGATCTCTACGCGCGCGTTGCCAGCATACTTGGCACCGAACAGGCGCCTCTCTGGTTCAAAACGCCCAAGCGTGCCCTAGCAGGCACTCGCCCTATCGACCTCTTGGAAACGCGGGTGGGATTGGCCAAACTCGCCGGCATGGTCACGGCGCTTGAAGACGGTGCCTATCTTTGATCAGGAGTTACCGGCTCGCCTATACCGACTCACTGCTCGCCGCCTTTGGGCCGCGTGGCGCCAGGGCGCGCTGGAACAGTGAAGGAACGATTCTCGTCTACACTTCGGAGCATCCCGCGCTGGCCGCGTTGGAGATCCTTGGCGGGTGGGAGGTCTATACCACGCTATCCGGCTATCATCTCTACCGCTGCACCTTCGACGAGGCGCTAGTGCCTGAAGCGCCGAGTGAAATCGACATCTTCGACGAGTCCAGGACGCGCGCTTACGGTGACGCCTGGGTTCGCGCGCAGCAGAGCGCGGTGCTCAAAGTGCGTTCGGTGGTCGTTCCTGAGAGCTATAACTACCTGCTGAATCCTCACCACCCCGATTTTTTGTCCCAGGTGGAGCTTACGCCTCTCGGCCCGTTCGTCTTCGACAAGCGTGTCGAAAGGCTAATCCAGCAGGCGAAGCAGGAGCCCTGAGACCAGCCTAAGCGCTAATAGCGCTACACTAGGGTGGTGGAGGTCAAAGTCTTTCAAGCCCCCGCCGGCGAGCGGCTCGATGTAGCTATCGCCCTGGCCTTGCAGCTCAGCCGCACTTATGCCAAAAACTTGGTCGAGGAAGGCTTTGTGCAGATCGACGGGCGCCCCGCCATTAAAGTTTCGCACAAACTCTCGGGGCTCGAGCTTATCTCGGTGGTCATACCGCCGCCCAAACCGGTCACAGTCGAGGCGGAAGAGATCCCCCTTGACATCATCTACGAAGACGACGACCTCGCCGCCATCAACAAGCCTCCCGGCCTGGCCGCCCACCCTACCGCCACGCTGCGCAGCGGCACGGTAGTAAATGCGCTGCTAGGGCGCATGTCGCTAGCTAAGGAGCGCCACTTTGAGCCTGAGGAGGAGGACTACCGCCCCGGCATCGTGCATCGGCTCGATAAGGACACCTCCGGCGTGATGGTAGTGGCCAAGCACGACGAGGCGCACCGGCACCTGGCGGCCTCTTTTAAGAAGCGCCTGACCGAAAAGGAGTACCTGGCGATTGCGGTCGGCGATATCCCCGATGAGGTTCAGGTCGAGGCGCCCATCGGCCGTCACCCCCACAACCGCCAGCTGATGACAGTTGGCGGGGCCAACCCCCGCTCGGCCAATACCTACCTGCGGGTACTAATGCGGATCCGGCGGGGCGAGGCTCGCTACCTCTTTGTGAAGGCCAAGCCGCATACCGGCCGCACCCATCAGATCCGCGTCCATCTGGCCCACCTGGGAGCCGCCATCTTGGGCGATGAGGCCTACGGCCAGCGCAGCAGCGTTATTACGCGCCAGGCGCTGCACGCCTTGCGCCTCACCCTGCCCCACCCGCGCGACAACCAGGCCATTACCTTCATGGCCCAAGCTCCACTCGACATGATAGAGGCATGGCTGGCGCTAGGCGGTAGCTGGCCGCCCGGCAACGACCCTACGGTGGGGTAACAGGTGATAGGCAGTGGGTTGTGGAATGTGGGAAGTGGGAAAACCCCCACAACCTACTACCCACTACCCACAACCTGTTGCCCTGCGCAACCCGGGCCGTGCGCAGTATATACTAGGCCCAGATTATGACGATGCTGCTGAGCCCGCTGCTCGTGCTGACGTTAGCGCCGCTGCTGATCGCTCTGGTGCTGCTCGGCTACGCCTTGGGTGCAGCGCGGCGCGGGCGTTGGGGCGGCGCGCTGTCGCGGCTGTTGACTGTAGTGGTGTTACTATTGGTAGCCGGGCTGTTCGGCGCTATCAGCCTAGCGACCCACGGCTTTCGCGTCTTCACTGAGGAGGCCGTTGCCGCTACGGTGGAGATCCGCAACCTAGAGCCTCAGCTTTTTAACGCCCTGTTCACCTTCCCTGACGGCCGGCAGAGCGGTTTTCAGATCATGGGCGACCAGCTCTATGTCGATGCGCAGATTGTCAAATGGCACCCGGTAGCTACGGCCATCGGGCTGCGCACTGCGTATCAGCTCGAGCGTGTCGGCGGGCGCTACCTGCTGCTCGATCACGAGCAGACCAGGCCGCGCACCGTCTATGCTTTGGCTCAGACTACGCCCCTTAACCTCAGCGACCTGAGCCGCTTGACACCCTTAGCAGCGCTAATCGACGCCGAGTACGGCTCCGCCACCTTCGTCCCAGTCGAAGATGGCGCCCGGTTTGCCATTATGGTGTCTCACACCGGCCTCTTGGCGCGCCGCCTCGAATAGCCGTTAGCCATGAAGGGAATCTCTTGTTTCACCAGCAAGGATGAAAATTGGGCGACCCCACGTGGTCGCCTCGAATACTTGAATACTCGTATACTTGACTACCGATTTTCGAGGGAGCTTTGTGTCATATGTACTGGGAGTAGACGCCGGCAATTCTAAAACTATGGCGGTCATTGCCGATACGCAAGGCCATATCGTCGCTCATGGGCGGGGGGGTAACGGCAACTGGCAAGGCCCTGGCGTAGCCCGCGCCCGTCAAGAGGTCGCTCACAGCATCGAAGCCGCCCTGAGCCAAGCCAACATCGCTAGTACCGAGATCGAGGCGGCCTACTTCGGCATGGCCGGCGCTGACCGGGCTGCCGACTTCGAGCTGGTTAGGCAGGTGCTTACCCCCATCGCTCCCTGGCCGCGCTGGGCCTTCGAGAACGACGCCACCATCGCCCTCCGAGCCGCCGCGCCGGACGGGGTCGGGATCGCCGCCATCTGCGGCAGCGGCACCAATGTAGTCGGCTTTAACGACGCGGGTGAGAAGGTGCAGATCGGGGGTTTTGGCTTTGAGTTCGGCGACAGCGCCGGAGCGGCACATATCGGGGTAATGGCGATGCGCCACGCCTGGCGAGCCATGGAAGGCCGCGGTCCCGCCACGACCCTGGTACAAGGGCTCAAGGCGCACTTGGGCCTAAACAACCTGATGGACGTTCTGGACGGGTACTATTCCGACCGGCCCATCACCTGGTGGGAGTTAGCGCCCGTGGTGTTCGCCGCCGCTGAAGAAGGTGATAAGGTCGCCCAGGACATTCTCGTCGAGGTGGGAGAAGAGCTCGCCTTGGCCGTCAACGCTGCTTGGGACAAGCTTTTCAGCGACCGGCTGGGCGCCCTCCCGGTAGTAGCAGGCGGCAGCGTCTTTCAGCGCCCGCAGTACCCGCTGCTGCTAAACACCTTTACCGAGTGCGTACAGCGCCAACACCCAAACGCCCGCGTGATCCGCTTGCAGGTGGCGCCGGTGCTGGGAGCGGTGTTTGCGGCCCTGGAGCTATTAGGGCAAGAGGTCACGCCTGAACTGGCGCAGGCGTACCGGCAGAGCTGGTTGACTTGTGAATCGAATGAAGAGGGTTCCCCATGAAAATCTGCGTCATTGGCGGCGGCAGCACCTACACCCCCGAACTGGTGGAAGGTTTTATTCAGAACTTCGAGCGCCTGCCCCTTAAACAGTTGACTCTGATGGATCTCAGCGCCGAGCGCTTAACGGTGGTGGGCGGGTTAGCCGAGCGGATGGTGAAGGTGGCGGGCCGGCCTTTTGAGCTCGAGCTAACCCCGGAGCTTACCAGCGCCGTAGCGGGCGCCGACTTTGTCATCACCCAGGTCCGTGTGGGCGGGCAGCAGGCACGCCATGAGGACACGGTGCTGGCCCTAGAGCACGGCGTGATCGGCCAGGAGACGACCGGGGTGGTGGGTTTTGCCAAGGCTCTGCGCACCATCCCCGTGCTGCTTAAAGTGAGCCAAGAGATGCGGGCGCACGCCCCAGGCGCTATGCTCATCAACTTCACTAATCCGGCAGGGCTGGTTACCGAGGCGCTGCTGAAATATGGCGGCGTGCGTTGCATCGGTTTGTGCAACAGCCCGATCGGCACGCAGATGGCGCTCGCCAAGCGGTACGCGGTGCCCGCCTCGAGCATTGTGCTCGATTATGTCGGCCTCAATCACTTCGCCTGGATTCGGGGCGTCACCATCGCCGGCCGGGAGGTGCTGGACGAGGTCATGGCCGACCTGCTGGAAAGTGATCTCCCCTCGCTAGGGTACCATCGCGACTTCCTCACGGCGTTGCACATGATCCCCTCGAGCTACCTGCGCTACTTCTACCTTCAGCATGAGACGCTCGAGCACCTCCAGCAACAGCCGCAGACGCGCGCGCAGGAGGTCATGGCCATTGAAGCCACGCTACTCGAAAAATACCGGCAGCCCCAGCTTAGCGAAAAGCCTGCCGAGCTTGAAAAACGCGGCGGCGCCTACTACTCCACCGCCGCGGTAGCCTTGATCCGCGCCATTGCTACTAACGCCGGTGAGCGCCACATTATCAACGTGCGCAATGGCAGCGCCCTGCCTGATCTGCCCGAGGAGAGCGTGGTGGAGGTGCCCGCCATCATCGATGCCAGCGGCGCTAAGCCCCTGGCTATGGGCCGGCTCGAGCCGCCGATTCGCGGCTGGCTGCAGCTGCTCAAGTCCTATGAAGTTCTGGCAGTAGAAGCGGCGGTCGAGCGGAGCTATCACAAGGCGCTATTGGCCCTCTCCTGCCATCCGCTGGTCCCCTCGGTGAACAAGGCCCGGCTGCTTATCGCTGCAATTAATGACAAGTATCGGCTAGGCCTGCACTAATCTCCCTCGCCCACAGGGGCTGCTAGCGGCATTGGCAGGACCGAGCGGCGGTATCGTAGCCTCTGGCAGGTTATGAAACCGTTTTCATGCTCAAGCCCTAACAGTCACTTTTCAGCCACAAGCTTAACCGCTTCAAGCGCTCTTGGTTAAACGTTAAAACTATCGTCAGAAGCAAGATTCTTATCGATTCAAGCGCGGCTGTCTGGGGTGCTGCGCTACAAGGGCTATTGACATTGCCCTGACTCTGTACTAGACTTTTACTGAAAGCGGTTTCGCAAGGAGTCGGAGTGACGACCATCAAGGAAGTCAGTCGCATCGCCCAGGTCTCTATGGCCACCGTCTCGCGGGTACTCACCGGCAGCGCCCCGGTCGCCGAGCCCACTCGGGCGCGGGTCATGGCGGCCATGAAGCAGACCGGCTACAGTCCTAACGCCTTTGCGCGCAGCCTGGCCACCAACCGCTCCGGCAGTATCGGCGTGGTCATCAATGAGATCTCCAGCCCGTTCTATAGCGGCATCGTCCGCGGCATTGAAGAGGTCGTGGAAGCCGTCGGCATGCACCTGATGGTCTCGAGCGGGCACGCTAACCGAGCGCTCGAGTTCAAGTCGGTGGAGTCGCTCAGGCAGCGCCGGGCGGATGCGCTCATCGTGCAGCTCGAGGCCGTCTCGGACTATGACATATTACGCTGGGCGGCTCACACCACCCCGTTAGTCGTTGTTGGCCGCTACGTCCCCGAGCTGGCCGACCGCTGCATCTATCTCGACAACGTGTTGGGCGGCTACCTTGCCACCAAGCACCTGCTTGATCACGGTCATCGGCGTATCGCCCATATTACCGGCTGGCTGGCAATCAAGGATGCCCGCGACCGCTTAGAGGGCTATCGGCAGGCCCTAGCCGAGGCCGGTATCCCTTACGACGAAGGCCTAGTGGTCGAGGGAACTTTCGTGGAAGAGGGCGGGCAGCGCGGTATGAAGCGGCTGCTTAGCCGCCAACTCGACTTCACCGCCGTCATCGCCGGTAACGATCAGACGGCGGCCGGGGCCCTTCATACCTTGCGCGAGCATGGCCTGCAAGTCCCTCACGACGTATCGCTGATCGGCTACGACGACGTGATCCTGGCCCGCTACCTCTACCCAGCACTGACCACCATTCGCCAGCCGCTCGTCGAGATGGGTCGCGCGGCTGCGCAGCTAGCCCTCACAGCACTCGGCGCCCTCAAGGCTGATGTGGGAGAGGGGGTGATAAGGAAGTTCGAGCCCACTCTGGTTGTTAGGGAATCGGTAGTACGTCCGAAGTCACACTAGTGCAAGAAAGGATACTGCATGAAAAAACTCTTGGTTGTCACGCTGCTGCTCGTCATGGGCCTCGCCTGGGCCCAGACGACTAAGCTCTCCATTGGCGTGTTCGAGCCGCTCAATGAGCATGTTGTTCGCGTCCTGCCCAAGTTCAACGAGCTGCACCCCGATATCGAAGTCGAGGTCAGAACCTTAGGCTTCATGGACCACCACAACGCGCTGGTTACCGCCTTGGCTGTCGGCTCGGGCGCGGCTGATGTGGTGGCCATCGAGATCGGCTTTATCGCTAGGTTCGTAGCCGAAGGCGGCCTGGTCGACCTCGCTCAGCCTCCCTTCAACGCCGGTCAGTTCGAAGAGCTGTTCGTGGAGTATGCCTGGCTCCAGTCGAGAACCGCGGACGGCCGCCAGGTGGCGTTGCCGACCGACATCGCGCCCGGGGTCATGTATTTCCGCCGTGACCACCTGGCAACGGTAGGCGCCGATATTAACCAGATCATCAGCTCCTGGGACAGCTATCTCGAGTACGGCCGGCAGTTGCGCGAGCACGGTGTCTTCTTAATTGCTGACGCCGCCTCGGTCGCCAGCGCCATAATCCGCAGCGATATCCCGGTCGGTGAAGGGATCTACTTCGGCGCCGACGGCAGGCCGCTGTTAAACAGCGAGCGTTTCATCCAGGCGGCCACCATCGCCCAGCGCATCCGCCAAGAAGGCTTAGACGCCCAGATCGGCGCCTGGTCCAGCGAGTGGTTTGAAGCCTTCCGGCGCGGCACGGTCGCTACCGAACTGTCCGGCGCCTGGCTGGCCGGCCACCTGGAGACCTGGATGGCTCCGGAAACCGCCGGCCTGTGGGGCGCTTCAGAGATGCCCGGCGGCGTGCTAGTAAGCTGGGGCGGCTCCTTCTACGGCATCCCCACGCAGTCGCAGCAACAGGAGGCCGCCTGGAAACTGGTGCAGTTCTTAACCACCAACCCGGAGGTGCAGCTTGAGGCCTTCCGCACTATTAATGCCTTCCCGGCCATGCCCGTGACCTATGACGATCCGATGTTTGAGGAGCCGCTCGCTTTCCTGGCCGGACAGCAGGCGCGCCTGCTCTTTGCCGATATCGCCGAGCGTATCCAAGGCATAGCCACCCACCCCGGCGACATGGTGGCTGAAGAGATCTTCGGCTCGGCCATGGGCCAGATCCTCAACGAAGGCGTTGCTGTCGAGACCGCGCTCAACGAAGCGCAAACGCTCGTCGAGCGCCGCTTCCGCCGCTAAGACCCTTTTAGGCTGTGGGGGGAACCTCCCCCCCACAGCATTGAGGAGGATTGTGAGCAGCCCCCAATTACCGTTGAGCGTGCGCCTAGATCGCTTTCAGCGCCGCTTTGCTCCCTATCTTTTCGTCAGCCCTTTTTTTATCCTCTTCGCCATCTTCGGGCTGTTCCCCACGCTCTTTTCCATCTACCTATCGTTCCAGGCCTGGAACCCCGTGCAAGGGCTCGGCACCATGCGCTTCGTCGGTGTCGAGAACTTCGCCTTCCTCTTAGAAGACCCTTGGTTCTGGCAGGCCTTAGGCAACACCTTCTGGATAGCAGTCGTCAGCGGTCTGCCCCAGCACCTAGTGGCCATCCCACTGGCCTTTGCCCTGGTGATGGGCGTGCGCAGCCTGCGCCATCCGCTCACTGCCGCCTACTTTCTGCCGTTCATCACCTCGGCGGTGGCGGTTTCGATCGTCTTCATCACCATTTTCGGCACCCATTTCGGAGTCCTCAACCAGTTAATCGGTGTGCTGGCCAACTGGCCCCTAACCGCGTGGTTGTTTGAGGGGATCCGCGATCAACTGCCGATCAACTGGCTGGGTCGCGCTCCTTACATCAAGCCTGCCATCTCCATTTTGGTTTTCTGGCAGTTTTTTGGCTTCAACGTAGTGCTCTATAGCGCAGCGCTAATGACCATCCCGCGGGAGTACTACGAAGCGGCCGCGGTCGACGGCGCCAACCTGCCCCAACGCTTCTTCTATATCACGCTGCCGCTCTTGCGCCCCATGATCTTTTTTGCCGTGACGCTCACCATTATCGGCAACCTGCAACTCTTTGATCAACCCTTCTTGCTCACCGGCGGCACCGGCGGCTCCGGCCAGGCGGGGTTGACCGTGGCGATGTACCTCTATCGCACCGGTTTCGAGTGGCTTGATATGGGTACAGCCGCCGCCATGTCCTGGCTCCTGTTCCTGGTGATCGGCACCGCCACCTTTATCCACTTCAAGTTCTTTGGTCGCGGCGGCCTAGAAACGAGGGAGTGATGCAAGCAACCATCCCGGCATCGACAACCGAAGTCCGCTCTAAACGCCAGTCCCGTTTCAATGGGCGCCTTACCAAAGGGTTGCTCTACCTCTTGCTGATAGCGGTGGCCCTCGTTACGCTCTTCCCCTTTTACTGGATGTTCGTGTCGGCTACGCACACCCAGAGCGATATCTTCTCCGCGCCGCCACCGCTTTGGTTGGGCGACGCCCTGGAGCGCAACTACGGCAGCCTGCTCGAGCGGATCCCCTTCTGGCGCAACCTCTGGAACAGCGTCTACGTGGCCGTGATAGCCACGGTAACTACACTGTTCTTTTGCAGCCTGGGCGGCTTCGGCTTCGCCATGTACCAGTTCCGCTACAAGAACCTGCTCTTTGGCTTGCTGGTCATCACGCTGATGATCCCAGGACTGCTGAACATCATCCCTTACTTCCTCATCATCCAGTTCTTGGGGTGGCTTAATCAACCGATCGCGCTCTGGTTCCCCGGCATGGCTAGCGCCTTTGGCATCTTCCTGATGCGCCAGTACATCGCCTCGTCGATCTCCCGCGATCTGATGGACGCTGCGCGCATCGACGGCGCCACTGAGTTCCGTATCTATCGGAGCATCGTCGTGCCGCTCATCAAACCGGCCTTAGGAACGCTGGGGTTACTCACCTTCATCGGCTCCTGGAACAGCTTCATGGGCCCGTTGGTGGTGCTGCGCAGCCGCGAGGCTTTCACTCTACCGCTAGCGCTGCGCACCCTCGAGGGCCAGATCCAGGCCGACTGGGGCGCCATCATGCTCGGTACGGCGCTGGCAGTGCTGCCGCTGCTTATCATCTTTGTTTTTGCCTCGCGCCAAGTCATCGAAGGGCTTACCGCCGGGTCGATCAAGGGGTAGCTATGAAAGTCTGGCTGTTTTTGCTGACATTAGCGTTCAGCGCGGTGGCTCTCGCCTCGCCCCTCACCGCTGTCCCGCTGCGGGTAGGAGCGGCTCAAGGCGAGATCTCACCGCTAGCTATTACGGGTGTCAACTACGGCATCATGATGCGGGTGGTGGGCTTTGAGGAATACTTTGGGGCGCTCAACCTCCGGGCCATCCGCTTCCCACCCGGCAACCAAGCCGACGAGATGCTGCTGACGCCCGCCGTACTTGACGCTTTAAAGATGCAGTGGGAGCTACTAGGCCGGCCCCAACTGCTGCTGGTTGCCAACCTGTTCGAAGCCACCCCTGAAGACGCCGTAGCGGCCGCTCGCTATCTCCAGCAAATCGGCATCCCGATTAGCGCCTGGGCTATCGGTAACGAGCCCGACCTTTTCGCTACCAATCGAGGCGACCCCTCCTGGACGCCGGAGAAGTACTGCGAGCGGTTTCGCGCTTACCGCGAGGCGCTAATGGCGATTAACCCCGACTGGCCCATCACCGGCCCGGCGGTCTCGGGCGCGCGGCCCGGCGGCGAGGTCTTTTTGCGCGAAGTGCTGTACCGCTGCGGCGATGTGATCGATATTCTCACCTGGCATGTCTACCCCACTGACGGTACCTGGAGCGACGAAGCGGCGCTCGCTACCTCCTCGCTGGTGGGACAGGAGATTAACCGCTTTCGTAGCTGGCTTACCGACCCCGTGATGAATCCGCTCGGCTACAGGCGCGATATCAGGCTGGCCATTACCGAGTTCGGCCTCTCCTGGCGAACTATCAGCTTTAGACACTTAGAGGACATGACCGCCGCACTGTGGTTAGCCGATACGCTGGGGCAGATTGCTACGCTGGGTGTGGATGAGAGCTACTACTTTGCGCTGCAAGGTTTAGGTGGCCATGGGCTGATCGACACCGCGGGCTGGGTGCGCCCAACCTACTACGTCTTTGCGATGCTGGCAGACTTTACCGGCACGGCGTTGCAGGTGGAACTTGACGCCCCCTTGCTAACCGCCTACGCCGCCAGCAATGAGCGCGGCCTCCAGCTCCTGTTAGTCAACCGCAGCACCGAGGATAAGGCGGTAGTAGTTGAACCCAGGCTTGAAGGCAGCATTGAAGTAAAAACCCTTAATGATGAGCTCTTCGATGAGCTGCTCGCTTATCGGGTAACGGAACAGGCAGCAGCAGAGGCGGTCATGGTGCCGGCCCGCTCGGTAATCCTAGTTAGGGGCACGCCATGAGGTACAGCCTGGCGTTACTCTTGCTGCTTGGCTTAGCAGTAGCGCAGCAGGTCGAACTCGGCGCGGGTGGCTACGTAACCAGGCGCCCTACCGATATTATCGACCCGCCTCCCACTATCTCTCGCAGCGGCTGGGAAGGCCCGGCGCCGACCAACCGCTGGTGGAGTTCACTGCTGTGGACCGCTTTTTCCGAAACGCTTTATGCCGGGCCGCTGAGCTTTCAGGCGCGCCCTGACGGACTGGCGTTCGGGTATCCGCGCCTGATGGTCGATGAGGAAGGGTTTGCCATGCCCTTCATTGACGATATCACCGTGGGGCTCGAGCACTTTGCGGCTGAGGCGGCACGGGTAACGCGGTTTGATGACTGGACGGTAACTGCCCGCTGGGAGGCGGCAGAGGACGAGAGGTTCTTAGAGGCCACGATTGGGCAAGGTTTACCCTACGCCTATCTGATGCTGGGGGGTGAAAGGGCGCAGCTCCGCTTCCGCGAGATTCCCGAAGTATGGCTCGCTGTGCCGGGGCGGCTGGGAGTAACGTTAGCGGGTCGCCACTACGCCATCTTCTACCAGGGTCAGGGGCAGCTAGGCGGCACCTACCTGCACCTCTCAGTTAGCCCAGGGGCGCTGCTGAGCGTCGCCGCGCTGCCCGAAGCCAGCGAGGCGCTGCTAGAGCGCTTCGCCGCCTACGCTTTTCACCGACCCACCGACTCGCGAGTAGACTGGCGCTGGCTGCCCGGTGAGGGCGTGGTTGAAATCGCCTTTACACTCGCTACCCAAACCCCACAGGGCGAAGCGGGCGGGGCGCTGATGGGGCTCTATCCGCTGCACTGGAAGCATACCGACATGCCCCTGACCGACCTCCGCTACCAAACGCCGCGCGGGGTGATGAAGCTAGCCGAAACTAATCATTTCACCATCCGCCTGCCCTATACCGGCGTCTTACCGGTGTTGCCGCTGGATGAGGAGGCCGCCCCGCTGTTGCGGGAGCTGCTGGCTGAGTATCTGGAGCGCGGCAGCTTCTTTCCGCTGTTCTTCGGGCAGATACGGCGGCCCGATTCTTATGCTGACGGCAAGAGCTTTGGCCGACTGGCCGCCCTTTTACCGATCGCCGAGCAGCTCGGGGAGACCGCTGCAGCAACCACGCTGCTGGAAGCGATGAAAGAGCGGCTGGCGCTCTGGTTTACACCTGACGACGGCCTGCCGCTCTTCTATTACAACGCCAACTGGGGAGCGCTGATCGCGGCGCCCACCTCGCACGGGCTCGATCAGAGCCTAAACGACCACGCCTTCCACTACGGCTACTTTCTGCAGGCTGCCGCCAGCATCGCTGAGCGCGATCCGGCCTGGGTAGCCGACTGGGGGCCGATGGTGGAACTCCTGATCCGCAACACTGCGGGCTCCCGGAACGACCCGATGTTCCCCTTCTTGCGCGCACTCGACCCCTACCTGGGGCACGGCTGGGCTTCGGGGAGCGGCCTGTTCGGGCGCGGCAGCAATCTCGAGTCGTCATCTGAGGCGATTAACTTTGCCGCCGGGCTAATCCGCTGGGCCGAGGCGGTCGGTGACGCAGAGCTGCTAGAGCTAGGCAGCTATCTCTACGCTACCCAGACGGCGGCCGTCTGGGAGTACTGGTTCGCTGCTGGCGGCAACTTCCCGCCGGAGTTCCCGCATACCGCCATCGGCATCCTCTGGGGTGACGGCGGCGCCTACCGGACCTGGTGGACCCCAGACCCTGAAGCGATCCACGGGATCAACTTCCTCCCGATTACCGCCGCCTCGCTCTACTTGGGGCGCGACCCCGACTTTGTCCTCAGCAACTACCGGCATATGACGGGCGGGCGCGAGCGTCCACACTACTGGCCCGACATCGCCCTGTCTTACCTGGCACTAGCCGATCCTAAAGCGGCGCTAGCGCTGTGGAGCCGCGAGATCCGCCCGGAGTTCGGCGACACCCGCGCGCGCACCTACCACTGGCTGCGTAGCCTAGCACGCTACGGCACGCCGGTAGCGATCACCGCCGACACCCCCCAGTTTGCGGTGCTAGGTCGCGGCGACTCGCACACCTACCTCGCATTTAATCCGAGCGACACGCCGCGCACGGTACGCTTTTCTGACGGCACGGTGTTGTTGGCAGCGCCAAATACCCTCACCATAAAGGAGATACCTTGAACACCCTGTTCCCCGCCGACTTCCGCTGGGGCGTAGCTACCGCCGCCTATCAGATCGAAGGGGCGGTCAGCAAAGATGGTCGTGGTCCCTCCATCTGGGACACCTTTTCGCATACCCCCGGCAAAACCCATAACGGCGATACCGGCGACGTAGCCTGCGACCACTACCACCGCTGGGCTGACGATCTCGAGCTGATGTCGCAGCTCGGCATCCAGAGCTACCGTTTCTCAGTGGCCTGGCCGCGCATATTGCCACAAGGAACCGGGCGCGTCAACGCCAAGGGGCTCGACTTCTACGAACGGCTGGTCGATGGACTGCTAGCTCGTGGCATCGAACCCAACGCTACTCTTTATCACTGGGACCTGCCGCAGCCGCTGCAAGACAAGGGTGGCTGGGCAAGTCGCGACACCGCCCAGACCTTTGTCGCCTACGCTGACGCGGTCAGCCGACGCCTAGGCGACCGGGTTAAGTTCTACGCCACCTTCAACGAGCCCTGGTGCATCGCCATCTTAAGCCACGAAATTGGCGAGCATGCCCCTGGGTTTAACGATCGCCGCCTCGCCCTACAAGTCGCCCATCACGTGCTGCTTGCCCACGGGCTAGCCATGCCGGTACTGCGCGAAAACGCGCCCAAGGCTCAGCACGGCATCGTGCTCAACTTCACGCCGAGCTACGCCCTCGACGACAGCATAGAGGCGCGGCAGACCGCTACCCTGATGGACGGCACCTTCAACCGCTGGTTCGCCGACCCGCTCTTTAAGGGGCGCTACCCTGAGGATATCTGGGAGCTCTATGGCGAACTAGTCCCCAAGGTTGATGACGGTGACATGGCACAAATCGCTGCGCCTATCGACTTCTTGGGGGTCAACTACTACACCCGCGTCAGCTTTGGCGGCGACCCCGGCAACGTCGAGCGGACCGCCATGGGCTGGGAGGTCTTCCCGCAGGGGCTACGCGACCTGCTGCTGAGGCTCCAGCGCGACTACGGCGTGCCCATGTACGTCACCGAAAACGGTGCCGCCTACGCTGATAACTTCGTGGATGGCACTGTCCACGACCCCGAGCGCGTCCGTTACCTAGAGCGCCACCTCGCCGCCGTGCATGAAGCGCTCGAGGCCGGCGCCAACGTCAAGGGTTACTACGCCTGGAGCCTGCTGGACAACTTCGAGTGGGCCAAGGGCTACAGCAAGCGCTTTGGGCTTATCTACGTGGACTACCCTACCCAGCGGCGCATCCTAAAGAGCAGCGCGAAATGGTATGCCGAGCTGATTGCCACGCATCGGGTGAAGTCATGAAAAAACTGGTGTTTATCGCCTTGCTGGCGCTTGCCACACTGGGGCAGGCTCAGTTAGCAGCAGGACATGAGAAGTTCTTGGGCAATATCAAGACCGCTGCACTCGATGAGGAGTTCATCTATTACTGGAACCAGATCACGCCGGAAGACGCGGGCAAGTGGGGTTCGGTCGAGGCGCAACGCGACACCAAGGTGTGGGTGGTGCTTGACCGCATCTTCGACTATGGCAGGGCGCACGGCATGCCGGTCAAGTTTCACACCTTAGTCTGGGGCCAGCAGGAACCCCGCTGGGTAGCGGCCCTCCCACCCGAGGAGCAGCGCGCGGAGGTTGAGGAGTGGTTTCGGGCGGTTGCTGAGCGCTATCCGGATGTGGCCATGATCGATGTGGTCAACGAACCCTTGCATCACCCGCCGTCCTATCAGGAGGCCCTGGGTGGCGCCGGCGAAACCGGCTGGGACTGGGTGATCTGGTCTTTTGAGCAGGCCCGCAAGCACTTTCCCAATGCCCGCTTGCTGCTTAATGAGTTTAATATCCTCTGCTGCGTCGATAACCTGGCGCGTTACATGGAGCTAGCTCGGCTCTTGCAGGAACGCGGGCTGATCGACGGCATAGCGGAACAAGGTCACGGGCTCGAGCGCGCCGACCCTGCCGTGATCGCACGAAACCTCGAGACCTTGGCTGAGCTTGGGCTTCCTATCTACATCTCTGAGCTGTGCCTGAATACCGCCGATGATAGTCTCCAACTTCAGCTCTACCAGAGCCTCTTCCCTATCTTCTGGGAGCATCCGGCCATAGCCGGGGTGACCTTATGGGGCTACAAGGCCGGTGAGATCTGGCGGCCCAACGCTTTCCTTATCGACTGGCTGGGTGAGGAGCGACCCGCCTTGCAGTGGCTCAGGGAGTACCTAGCAAGGTAGCGAAGAGGAGAAATATGGCTGTTATATCTACCTGTGTCATGGTGTGGCTGGTTTTGACCTACGCCTGGGCGCAACCGCTGCCTTACCAAGACCCTACCCAACCGCTAGCGGCGCGGGTTGCCGATCTGCTGGGCCGCATGACGCTGGCAGAGAAAGTCGGCCAGATGACGCAGGTGAACGTCACGCGCCTGATGGGTAGGGGCGAGTGGGACCGGGGGCCGCTGAACGAGTATTGGCTTAGGCGCATCCTGATTGATAACCACGTGGGCTCGCTCCTCTCCGGTGGCGGCGCCGCGCCGGTTCCTAACCATCCGGCGGCGTGGGCAGAGTTTACCAATACGCTACAGCGCTACGCCCTCGACTCCCGGCTCGGCATCCCTCTCATCTATGGCACCGACGCGGTGCACGGCCACAACAACGTGGTGGGCGCCACTATCTACCCGCACAACATCGGCTTGGCGGCGGCCTGGGACCCTGCCCTAGTCGAGGAGATAGCCGTCCGTACCGCCCGCGATGTGCGCGCTACCGGCATCCACTGGAACTTCGCTCCGGTAGCAGACCTGGGCCGCGACCCACGCTGGGGGCGTTTCTATGAGACCTTTGGCGAAGACCCGCTGCTAGCCAGCGAGCTAGTAGCCGCCAGCGTGCGCGGTCTGCAAGCAGAAGGGCGCATCGCCGCTACGGTGAAGCACTTTATCGGCTACGGGCAGGCTAGCACCGGACTAGACCGCGCCCCAACCTTCATCCCCCCGCGAACCCTCCGCGATACTCACCTACCGCCTTTTGCAGCCGGTATCCAAGCCGGGGCCCTGACGGTCATGGCCAACAGCGGCTCGGTCAATGCCGTGCCGGTCCACGCTTCGCACTATCTGCTGACCGAGGTGCTGCGTGGCGAGCTAGGCTTTACCGGGGTAGTGGTCTCCGACTGGAACGATATCGAGAAGCTCGTCACCGTGCACCGGGTAGCGGCAACCTTTGCTGATGCCGTAGCCATGAGTATCAACGCCGGAGTCGATATGTACATGGTGCCTCATGACGCGGACAGTTTCACGCGCACCTTGATTGAGCTAGTAGAGGACGGCGTTGTCACAGAGGCGCGCATCGACGAGGCAGTAACGCGCATCCTGACCCTCAAGATGACCCTCGGCCTGTTCGAAGACCCCTTCACCACAGCAGCCGAAGCTACCGGGATTGTCGAAGTAGATCGTGACCTGGCACGCCGCGCTGCGGCCGCCTCCATTACCCTCCTTGAGAACGACGGCACGCTGCCGCTAGAGAGCCCTGCTACCATCCTGGTCATGGGACCGGCCGCTGCTGACCTTGCCATGCAGATGGGCGGCTGGACGATCGGTTGGCAGGGAATCGAAAGCCGCGCGGAGATGCCGCCGGGAGTGACCGTGGTGCAGGGTCTTCAGGCTAGCGCCGCCGAGGGTGTGACGGTAAAGCACCTTCAGGACACCCGCGACACGGCGGCGGTACGTGCCGCGGCTGACGAGGCCGACGTCGTAGTAGTGGTGCTAGGTGAGGCGCCTTATGCCGAAGGTTATGGCGACAGCACCTCGCTGGCGCTGCCTGCTGAGCAGCTAACGCTAGTACGCACCGCTGCCGCTAGCGGCACCCCGGTCGTAGTGGTGCTCTTCGCCGGCCGGCCACTAGTGTTCCCCGAGGATTTTTGGCAAGCAGCCAACGCCGTGGTGATGGCCTACCTGCCGGGCAGCGAAGGGGGCACAGCGGTGGCAGATGTGCTCTACGGCACCCATAATCCCGCAGGCAGATTGCCCTTTGCCTGGCCGCGCAGTGTCGGGCAGCTCCCGCTAACCTACGACGCCCTCCCCGGCCCTCAGACACCTGAGCCGCTCCTCCCCTTCGGCCACGGCCTGAGCTACACCAGGTTCACACTGGGCAGAGTCGAGGCCGAACTAACGAGCGGCGCCATCGCCCTCCACTTCGAGGTGGCTAATACCGGGGAGCGCTCCGGGAGCAAGGTGGTGCCGGTCTTTCTGGAGCGCCCGCCCCTGCCAGTTATGGCGCCCGTGCGTCAGCTGGTCGGCTTTACGCGGGTGACGCTAAACCCTGGCGAGCGCCAAAGGCTAACGATCAATATCCCGCTAAAACGCCTGTCGGTCGTCCTCGGAGATGTCCTAAGCGACACCGCTCCAACTGTGCTACCAGGGGTGTACACTCTTCACGTCGAGGGTGTGGGGGTGCGGGTCACCGTCCCTTGAAGGATCCGGCATTCTGGGACTCCCTTAGGAATTGCCCATGAACGTTCTTTCGCCATCAGGAATGCGAACAGGGCGAACGTCAGCGAAGCGCCGGCCCGAACGAAGTGAGGCCCGAGCAAAGTGAGGCCCGAGCGAAGTGAGAGCGATAATGCGATAATGCGATAATGTGATAATGCGATAGTGCGATAGCGGCGTAGCCGTCCAAGGCTTCGCCCTGAGGGCCTCAGCCCGAAGGGTTCGCCCCTACTTGAATACTTGACTACTGATTTCCCTAGGAGTTCCACATGGCTAAGCCTCAGAGATTGATCGAAAACCCCATCTTGCGCGGCTTCAACCCCGACCCTTCGATCCTGCGCGTAGGTGACGATTACTATATCGCCACCTCGACCTTTGAGTGGTTTCCGGGCGTGCAGATTCATCACTCCAAAGACCTGGTGCACTGGCGGCTGCTGACGCGCCCGCTCAGCCGGGCCAGCCAGCTCGATATGCTCGGCAACCCTGACTCGGGCGGCATCTGGGCACCACAGCTTAGCTACCACAACGGGCTCTTTTACTTGATCTACACCGACGTCAAGACCTGGGGCGTCGGCGAAGCCTTCAAGGACACCCACAACTACCTAGTCACCGCCCCTGGCATCCTCGGGCCGTGGTCGGAGCCGATCCACCTCAACTCGAGCGGCTTTGACCCTTCGTTGTTTCATGACACGGACGGGCGCAAGTGGTTCTTAAACATGGTCTGGGATCATCGCCAAGGGAAAAACCCCTTTGCCGGCATCCTACTGCAAGAGCTCGATCCTGCGACACAGAAGCTGGTCGGCCCGGTAACCAATATCTTCACGGGGACTCCGATCCGCGTTACCGAGGGCCCGCACCTCTATAAAAAGGACGGTTACTACTACCTGGTCACCGCTGAGGGCGGCACCACCTACCAGCACGCTGTCACCATTGCGCGTTCACGCACTATCACCGGGCCCTATGAAGTTCACCCCGACAATCCGCTGCTAACCGCGCACGGTAGGCCAGAGCTGGCGCTGCAAAAGGCCGGGCACGGGAGCCTAGTGCAGACGCAGAGCGGAGAGTGGTACTTAGCCCACCTCTGCGGGCGGCCCTTGGAGCCTTTGGGGCGCTGCAATCTAGGCCGTGAAACAGCGCTGCAAAAGCTCGAGTGGAATGATGGTGACTGGCCGCGCCTAGCTGGCGGCGGCAACGCTCCGCACGTAGAAGTCCCCGCCCCTGACCTTCCAGCGCACCCGTTCCAGCCGGACCATGAACGCGACGACTTCGACGAACCGACCTTAGGCCTTCACTGGCAGACGGTCCGCAGCCCGTTCGATGAGAGCTGGCTCTCGCTCACCAAGCGCCCCGGCTATTTGCGGCTCTACGGTCGCGAATCGTTCCTTTCTCGCCACCGCCAGAGCCTGGTTGGGCGGCGCTTGCAGGCGCACCATGCCGAAGCCGAGACCTGCCTTGAGTTCGAGCCGGAGCACTTTCAGCACTTAGCCGGACTAGCCGCCTACTACAACACTCGCAACTGGGTGTATCTGCGGGTCAGCCGCGACGAAACGCTCGGCAAGAGCCTCAATATCCTGGTGTGCGATAACGGCAAGTATAGCGAGGCGCTTAAATCAGACCTCGGCATTGAAGGCGCTGTGCGGGTCTACCTCAAAGTCATCTTCGAGCGCGAGACCTTCCGGTTTACCTACGCCACTGAGCCTGGCGCCTGGCAGGAGATCGGCCCGCGCTTTGAGGCTGGCAAGCTCTCGGACGACTACTGCTCGGGGCTCAGCTTCACCGGCACCTTCATCGCGCTCTGTGCGCAAGACCTGAGCGGCACGCGCCAACACGCCGATTTCGACTATTTTCGCTACCGTGAGGATAACTGACAGCGGTTTTCAATACTGAGTCGGCTAAGCGCAGGTATCATGGCCCTGGACAACGATTCGTAGTCCTGCGAGCACCCGCAGGATCAAACCAGACGCCTGCTAGGAGTCCGGGCTTGGGCTGGTTCAGAAACTCCTGATGAGTTATTGCTAGACTGGCTCTCACATACCGTTGCACTCTGCAACAAGAGAGGCAGTCATGATCCAAACCCTCCCCCACTGGCAGCTTGAGAGCATCTTCCCCGGTCTAGACAGCCCCGCCTTCCGTGAGGCGCAAGAGCGCTTTAAGCGCGACCTAACAACCCTTGAGGCGCTCATGGACGAGCGGCAGATCTACAGCCAGCGCGAGCCGTCCGGCGCTGAAGTCGAGCTGTTCGAGACACTGTTAGAGCGCTTCAATGCGCTCTACACCACCGCCACCGATATCGGCGCCTACCTTTACGGCTTTATCAGCACCGACGCCTTCAACGACCAGGCGCAGGCCCTCTACTCGGAGCTGCAACCCTTAACCAGCACGCTAAGCGCGCTCCACAAACGCTTCCTGGCCTGGCTCGGCGCACAGCCGCTGGAAACGCTGCTGGCCGAGTCTGAGCTGGCCCGCGCCCACGCCTACTTCTTGCGGCGCAGCCAGGTTATGGCCCAGCACCTCATGAGCGACGATGCTGAGGCGCTGGCCTCCGCCCTAGAGCCAGTAGCGGGGAGCGCCTGGAGCAAATTGCAGCAAGATCTGGTCAGCCGCCACACCGCGCGGCTTAGCCTTCCTGGCCGAGAGGAGGCCGAAGTAACCTTGAGCGAGCTGGAGATCCTTCAGCAGGATGAGTCCAGCGCCGTGCGCGAAGCGGCCTTTGGGGCCGAAATAGCGCTCTTGGAGCGCAACGCCGTGTCCTATGCCGCAGCCATCAATAGCATCAAGGGCGAAGTCAACGAACTGACCCGCCGCCGGGGCTGGCCTAGCGCGCTAGACGAAGCGCTCTTTGACAGCGCGATCAGCCGCGCCGCCCTTGGTGCCATGCAGCAGGCCTGTAGCGAACAGTTCCCGGTATTCCGGCGCTACCTCAAGGCCAAGGCGCGCTTTCTCGGTAAAGACACCCTCCCCTGGTACGACCTGACCGCGCCGGTAAGTGTCGGCGCGCCGCGCCGCTATAGCTGGGACGAAGCCCAGGCATTGGTATTAACCGCCTTCGCCGGCTACTCCGAGAAACTGGCCGCCTTTGCCCAGCGAACTTTCGCTGAAGGCTGGTGCGACGTGCCGCCCCGCAAGGGCAAGACCAACGGCGCGTTCTGCATGGACGTTCCCGGCGTTAAGGAGTCGCGGGTGCTGCTCAACTTTGGCGGTACCCTGGACGATCTCTTTACCCTGGCACACGAACTAGGCCACGCCTACCACAACCACTGCCTCTTTGAGGCCGAGCGCACCCCTCTCCAGAGCGATACCCCCATGACACTGGCCGAAACCGCCAGCATCTTCTGTGAGACCATCATGGTCAACGCGGCGCTAGCCAAAGCCGACGAAACCGAACGGCTCGCCATCCTCGAGCAAGACCTGCACGGTAGCACCCAGCTAGTTATCGACATCCACTCGCGCTTTCTGTTCGAGCAAGGGGTGTTTGACCAGCGCCATCAGCGCGAGCTGAGCCAGAACGAGCTGAAGCAGCTAATGCAGGAGGCCCAGCAGGCCACTTACGGCGAGGCGCTAAGCAAGCACCACCCCTTGATGTGGGCCCGTAAGAGTCACTACTACAGCACCGGTCAAGGCTTTTACAACTACCCCTACACCTTCGGCTACCTTTTTGGGTTGGGGCTTTACGCTCAGTATCAGGCCAAGCCCGAGGGTTTTGCCGAGCGCTACGACCATCTACTGTCCTGCACCGGCCTAGACGACGCCGCAACCCTGGCCCGGCGCTTTGGCATCGATATCGAAGATGTCGCCTTCTGGCGGGGGAGCTTAAGCATCGCGGCAGCGCGTGTGGCCGACTACGAGAAGCTGGTAGCGCGGTTTGCCCCGTAATTACAGTTCGGCGGAGTCGGTTGTTGTGCCTGGCACGTTAGCTCAATTCTGAGGGCGTATGCCGTAACGTGATACGCTGAAGAGGTGAGCATCTGGCCGCAGCTACGCAGGCTCAAACCGGGCTGGTACGTATTGGCCGGGCTGCTCTTCTATAGCGTAGCGATTACCGCCTCGCTGCTGCGCAGCCATGCCGAGGTCCGCGAGCTGCGCCGCGTTCAGCTCGAGCTGGTCGATGCGCCCCAGGTAACGGCCCCGGCCGGGTTGTGGTTCCCGATCGTCGGCGCCCGCCTCCCGCAAGACCCCCGCTACTGGCCGGGCGCACCTCGTGAATTTCGCCTCGGAGTCAGCCAGGGGTTTACCTTTACCGATCAAGATGCCGGTATCCCTATCCCCCACGGAACGCCAGTGATCGCCTCAGGAGACGGCGTGCTAATCCGGGTCGACCACGACTACAGCGAGCTGAGCCCTGAGGCTTGGCAAGCACTGATTCAAGAGGTCGGCCAGCGCGGCGCCACCGAGGAGGAGCTCGACCGCCTGCGCGGGCGCCAGCTCTGGCTTCAGCTCGACGACGGGCGGCTTCTGCGCTACGGGCACCTCTCAAGAGTGCGTGAAGGGCTCGGTAGCGGCCAACGCGTCTATCGGGGGCAGGTCATCGGCTATGTAGGCAACTCTGGCACCGACGGCGGGGTAAGGGGTACTCTGACCGGAGCGAGGTTACACTATGAGGTCTGGCAAGACGGCAACTATTTCGGGTCAGGTGTGGACGCAGATACTATGCGCTTGCACGCCGCGCTGCTATTCGTGGGGCCGTGATGGCTGATCGTGAAACCGCCCTAGCAGTGGTTTGGCGCAACCCATGGGTGAGGGTCGGTAGCTATTCCATCCTGGGCGCCTTGTTGATAGTGGTATTGTGGCAGCTCCGCCACGCCTACGGCTTTGCGCTCACTGTGGCGCTGATAGGCTATATCATCGCCTATATCCTCAATCCGCTGGTGGGTCTGCTACAGCGGTTGCGCCTCGGGCGCCCTCTGGCGGTGGTACTGGTCTATCTGTTGCTGTTGCAGCTCTTTGTGGTGGGCTCGTTCCTGACCGGGCAAGTAATCGCCCAGATGGGCGAGTTTGCCCGCTTGCTGCCGGCTGCTATCAACACCCTGACCCCCCAGCTGATCGACGCGATAACCTGGCTCCAGGAGCTGCCGACCGGTCTGCTCGAGCGCTTAGGGGCCGAGGTCGAACCGGCGGAAAATGGTGTTGAGGCGGTGCTCCCGATTATCACCGTCGGTCAGCAGATGCTCGCTGACTTCTTCGCTCAGGCTGCCACCCTCCTGCGCGAGCTGCTGCAACGGCTGCTGGCCGAGGGAGGCGACCTTCTCTTTGCCGGTGTAGCCGGGGTCGTCGCCGGCGGCGTGGCGGTAGTTTTCATCTTGTTGGTCAGCGCCTACTTCCTTTACGATTTCCCGAAGTTTAGTGCTGCGTTTATGCGCTACGTGCCCGTGCGCTGGCGGCCGGTCACTCGGGATGTGCTGAGCAAGACGGGCCGGGTAGTGGGGGGGTTTTTGCGCGGCCAACTGCTGATCGTCTTGTTGATGGGCCTGACCTTCTACGTCGGGCTGAGCTTAGCACAGGTGCCGCTGGCCCTGTCGATCAGCTTTTTTGCCGCCCTCTTCAACATCGTCCCGTACCTGGGGCCGATCGTCGGCACCGTGCCGGCGGTGCTGCTGGGCTTAACCGTCAGCCCCTGGTCGGCGCTGGGCGCGCTAGCGGTATTCGTGATCGCTAATCAGCTCGATACGCACCTCTACAGCCCGCTGGTCTTTGGCAAGACCACCAACATTCACCCGGTGACGGTGATTATCGCTATCCTGGTCGGAGTTGGGCTGCTCGGCATCCTCGGGGTGCTGCTAGCCATCCCCCTGGTAGCGCTCGCCAAGGTGCTGCTAGAAGAGTACCTGCTCAAGCGCCCGGCTTATCTCGAACCTGTGTTGCCGATCGAGGCGCCAGAGGCCACACCGGCGCAGTTCGATAGCGGCTCCGAGCGCCACCAACCGTAACAGGGACCAGGGTGATCGCCGGATCGCCCCAAAAGATGGTCACGAACCAGAAGAACTCGGTCACCAACAGCGACATCAGGAGTATCAGCTACAGCAGGGCCTGACCGCTAAAAGCCGACGGTTAAGGCGTCGCTCAAGTCATCCAAACCATTCTCCAAGCGACATCCCTAGCCCACACTGAGGCTATTGCCTGACTCTTCGTGCAAAGACCGCGGTAGGTTAGCGCTGTTCCGCTCTCAGCTCGGCAAAGGCCTCTTCCAGCGCCGTGACTTCCAGCACTGCCTCATCCAGATCGCGCATTAACCCCTGGTCTGAAAGATTAGAGGCGTCGGTCAGGATCTGATAGACCTTGCCGCGCAACCCTTTGAGCACCGCCACAAACTCGGTCAGCTCCCGTTCGATCTCCTTGATGGTCTGCTCAGTCTGTTGGTACTGCGGCTCGCCCTGATCAAGCCGCAGTAGATAGCCCGCTAGCTCGGTGCCGTGCCGCGCTCGCGGCAGAGCGCGTTCTACCAGGCGGCGGAGGCGCAGCACCAGGTCGGTTAGGCTGCGCTGCACCGGCTTGGGAGCGGAGGCGGTGCGCCGCGTTATCTCACGCTCGATCTCAACCGCTTCGCCGAGCAGGCGGCGAAAAGGCTGGGCTAGCGACGAGAGCGCCTGCGCGCTCACTGGGGCCTTAGCGGGCTGACGCCGGCTGAGGCGGATGCCGGAGATAATCCCCCATACGCCCAGCCCCAAGATAGCGAGCAGGATCAGAGCAAGTTCAAACACCTATCGGCTTAGCCCTCCGAGGCGCCAAGCTTGGCCTTGAGCGCCGCTAGCTCGTCTTCGACTTCGTTATCCGCTCCGAGCGCGGCAAAGTCATCATCAAGGCTGAGGTCGGCTGCCAGTTCGGCTTCAGCGGCCAGGCGATCCTCGCGCTGGGTGACCTTGGACTCCATCCGCTCAAAGGCCGCAAACGCCTTGTGAGTGTCGGTCTTGGACATAGCCGCGCTTACCGTCTCCTGAGCCTGGGCTCGCTTTTGACGGGCGATAAGCAGCTGGCGCTTGCGCTCCGCTTCGCCGATCTTAGCGTCCAGCGCACGCAACTGCGTCTTTAGCCGCTCCACCATGACGTTGTGAGCATCAAGCTGCTCCTTGAGGCCGCCAGCCAAGTCCTCGGCTGCCTTCTTGCGCCGCAGCGCCTCGCGGGCTAAGTCCTCACGGCCGGCCTTAATGGCCTGCTCAGCCTTGTCGAGCCAGTTCTGGGCCTCCCGCTGGTTGGCTTGGTAGTCACGCTCGAGCTTCTTCCCCTCGGCGATAGCCTGCGCCACTTCCATGCGAGCCTCATACTGGGCCTGGTGCATGTCCATAATCGTCTGATTGATGATCTTCTCAGGATCCTCCGCCCGGGTCAGCAGGTCGTTGATATTCGAGCGGATGATCAGGCCGATGCGTTCAAAGATGCCCATGGCTTACCGCCTTTCTGATGAGTCGCCGGCTCACGCCTCATCTTACTGCGCCTTGGTCACAGCCTAGGCAGGGGTCTATCACATGAACGACCCCGACCCTTAGAAACCCCCACCCCGGCCCTCCCCTAGGGTGCGGGAGGGGGTTGGGTTGTTGCGTACAGGCCAATGCTACCTTCATGATAGAAACCCGAGGGTCTATACTTAAGCCATGCCGCTTACCGTGCTCTGGTCTAGCCGCTTTAACGCCGCTCACGCTCACAACCTCATCCCGCTGCTGAGCCCTGATATTACGCTACTAGTCGAGTCTGACCGCGACAAGCTCAGTCCTTACCTCAATGACATCGACCTGCTGATCGACGGCCAACCCACCGAGGCGATGCTCGATGCCCCGCACCTGAAGCACCTGCTGGTGCCCTGGGCCGGCATCCCGCCCGAAGTCCGGGAAGGGGTGCTTAAGCGCCCCCATCTGCGCCTCTATAACTCACACTACAACGCCGCTTTCGTGGCCTACCACGCCGTGGCGCTGCTCTTAGCCTGCGCCTGCCGCCTAGTCGAGGCCGACCAGGCGCTGCGCCGCGGCGACTGGGGACCCAGGTACGACCAGGCTTTCACCTCGCTCTACCTGCCCGGCCAGACCTGCCTCTTGCTCGGCTACGGCGCTATCGGCCAGGCGGCCGCCCGGCTGCTGCGCGGCCTGGGCCTGAAGCTGACGGCGCTAAAGCGCAATGCTACCTCCCCGGATGCCTGGCTGGAGGAAGTCTTTACACCGCCACAGCTCCATGAGGCGCTAGCTAGCGCCGACGCGGTAGTAGTCAGCCTGCCGCACACCCCGGCTACCGAAGGGCTGCTGGATGCCAAGGCCTTTGCTGCTATCAAGCCCGGCAGTCTCTTGGTCAACGTCGGGCGCGGGCCGGTGATCGACCAGCACGCCCTATACGCAGCCCTGACCGACGGTACGCTGGCCGCTGCCGGGCTAGATGTCTGGTGGCGCTACCCTGAGAATGAGGCGGCTCGCAGCCACACCTTCCCGGCTGATGCTCCGCTGCATGAACTCCCTAACGTGGTGCTGAGCCCTCACCGCACCAACGCCGTCCATGGGGAGACTGCGGCCCTGCTGCAAGACATCGCCGCCACCCTCAACGCCCTGGCACGCGGCGAGGCGCGCAACCAGGTCGATCCGCAACACGGCTACTGACCGCCGTTAAGCTGGCCTTAAGCTAAGGGCTGCATGCTGCTCGTGGAGGTTAACCATGAACAAGCTTTTAACCGTAGCCCTGATCAGCCTGCTAAGCCTAGCCTTCGCGCTCGAGCTACCCTTTGGGCAGGTAGAGCTCACAGACGACACCGGCCGCGTGGTGGCCCTTGGCAAGTTGGTCTACGACAACTTTGATCTCGACCTGCTGCAAGGCTTTAACGGCTTTGCCACTATGACCATTACCCAGCGCGACGGCACCAAAGTATCGTTCGAAGTAGCGGTCACTGAAACTAATGACATTCTGTTAATCAGCGGCACAGAGCTAATCTCCCTGCGCGACACCTTGCAGATGCCTGGCTTCGTGTTTGAGGTCTGGCGCGAAGAGCGCTTGCCCGACGATGACCGCTCAGGCCGTGGCCGCGACGATGACCGGCGTGATGATGACTGGCGTGATGATGACTACGACGACTACTACGATGAAGATGATTACGACGATGAAGATGACGACGATGAAGACGATGAAGACGACGATGACGACGATAATGATGACGATAATGATGACGACGATGATGATGACGATGACCGCTAATTTTTAAGAGTCAAGGCCAGCGCGTGGGTGGATTATCTCCACCCCGCGCTGTTCTCAATTCTGCTCCGACCGACGGCTCGAGCCCTATCAGCACAGCAGTCCGGCCAAGCCAGCCACCAGCAGCACCACGTGGCCGCCGCCGAGGACCAGCGAGCCGGCGCGATAGAAGCTGTCAAAGATCGCCAGGGAGAAGTTGCCCGTGGTCTCTCGCGCTACGGGCAACAACGCCAGCAAGGCAAAGACCGCCGTCAGCCTGCTTCGTGATAAAAACCTGTCTGTGACCAGGAGGGTTTGCTCACTACCGCCGACGTGGTAACATAACAAGCTGCCGAGGAGGCGCCACCCACATTCGCGACCTTGTCAAATACCTGCGCCGCTACCCCCTCCCCTTTGCGCTAGGCATCGCCGCGCTAGTCGTCTCGGGTTTTACCACCACCCTCGCCCCGCGCCTGGTAGGGGCTACTATCGATGCCATCAATAGGGGCGGCGCTATGCCCTGGCTCTACCTGGTCGGCATCCTGGCCGCGGTAGGCTTTAGCGCCGCCGCTATGGTGGTGGTCCGGCGCAACATCCTCAACGCCAGTTGGGAGATCCAGTTCGATATCCGGCGCGACCTGTTCGAGCATTTCACTCGCCTTAGTCCGCGCTACTTCGACACTCACCGGGTAGGCGACTTAATGGCCCGCCTAACGGCAGATCTTAACGCGGTCAGGATGATGATCGGGGTAGGCGTCTTTCAGGGAATCAATACTGCGCTGCTGTTAGGCTTCACCCTAATCCAGATGTTTTTGCTCAACGTCAGCCTGACCCTGTTAACGATGCTAACCGTCCCGCTTATTACGCTTAGCTTCTTCTTGCTGCTGCGCATCATCCACCAGCGCTACGAAAAAGTCCAGGAGCAGTTTTCTGATATCTCCGCGATGGCCCAGGAAAACTTCTCCGGCATCCGCGTAGTCAAGGGCTTCGCTATCGAGCAGCGCGAGCTTGAGCGCTTTCGCGGGCTCAATGACGAGTTCATCCGCCGCAATCTGGCGCTAACCCGTGTCGAGGGGCCGCTGTTTCCGCTGATGGAGCTGCTCTTTGGCCTGACCATCTCCCTTTTGCTGTTGCTGGGCGGGCGTTACATGCTAGGGCTAGGGAGCGAGCTGTCGATTGGTGAGTTCATCGCCTTTATTCTGCTCTTTGAAGGGATCCAGTGGCCGATGGTCGCTTTGGGCTGGATCGCCAGCGTGGTGCAGCGGGGCCGCACCTCCTGGGGGCGACTGCGCGAGATCTTGGACGAGGTGCCGGAGATCCGCGACAGCGAGCAGACCGATTTTTTGTTACGGCGCATTAAGGGAGCTATTGAGTTTCAGCAGGTGACCCTGCGCTTTGGCGAGTTTACGGCGCTTGATAACGTTTCGTTTAAGCTCCGCGCTGGCGAGAGCATCGGCGTCACCGGGCGCACCGGCGCCGGCAAGACGCTGCTTACCAACCTCATCGCCCGCTTGATCGAACCTACCTCGGGCCGCATCCTCATCGACGGTATCGACCTCAAGCGCTATCCGCTAGCGGTCTTGCGGCGGAGCATCGGCATGGTCCCACAAGAGCCCTTCCTGTTCTCGGACACCGTTGCCGAGAACATCGCCTACGGCCTCGAAAGCGACGATCCTGAGCGCCTTCGGCAGCGCGTCAAAGAAGTCGCCGAGTTAGTGCAGCTCGCCGATGACGTCGAGGATTTCCCGGCGGGTTACGACACCACTCTGGGCGAACGCGGCGTCACGCTCTCGGGCGGCCAGCGCCAGCGCACCGCCATGGCCAGGGCCATCATCCGCGACCCCGCCATTCTTATCCTGGACGACGCGCTCAGCGCCGTTGATACCCAGACCGAGGCGCGCATCTTGCAAGGCTTGGGTAAGGTGACCCAGGGGCGCACCACGATCATCGTGGGCCACCGCATCTCGGCCTTTGTACACACCGACCGCATCCTGGTGCTCGAGCAAGGCCGGATTATCGAGCAAGGGAGCCACCAGGAGCTGGTAGCCCAAGGCGGTTGGTACGCCGACATGGACCGCCGCCAGCAGCTCGAGGCGTCCTTGGAGGAAAATGAGCTACAGCGTTGAAGAGGCCAAACGCGAAGCTAAACGGCTGCGCCGACAGCGGGCTAAAGCGCTGCGCTTTGAGGGGCAGTTCGATGAAGACGGCGAGGCGTTCAAAAAAGCCTTCGATATCGATATCACCAAGCGGCTCCTAGTCTACCTTAGGCCGTATGCGCGCTACGTCTGGTTAGCGGTGGGCCTGCTGCTGATCTACTCGGCGCTAGTGCCCATCTTCCCCTATCTCATGCAGCTCAGCATCGATAGGTACATCAACCCGGTAGGGCCCTACCTCGGCCTTACTCCCGAAGAGCGCTTTGACGGCCTGTGGGTCATCGTCCTGATCTACCTCGGCATCAGGCTGATAAATTTCATCCTGCGCTACAGCTATACCTACCTGATCTCCTGGCTGGGACAGAAGCTGATTTACGACATCCGCAAGGAGTTATTTGCCAAGATCCAGCGCCTGCACCTGGGCTTTTTCGACCGCACGCCGGTCGGCCGCCTGATGACCCGCGTCACCAGCGATGTCGACGCCATCCAGACGATGATGACCGATGGCATCGTGGGGCTGATTGCCGATATCGGCCTGATGGTAGGGCTGCTCGTTTACATGTTTATCATCGACTGGCAGCTAGCCCTAGTCACCTTAGCGGTGATGCCGCCCTTGTTTATCACGCTTAACTTCCTGCGCGCCCGCATCCGCGACGCCTACCGCGCAGTGCGGCTGCGGGTCTCCAAATCAAACACTTATTTGCAGGAGAACCTCTCGGGGATGAAAACCGTCCAGCTATTCAACCGTGAGGCCAAAAACCAGCAGCACTTTGATCAGATCAACCTGGGCCTGCTCGATGCCTATATCGAACAGATCCGCTGGTTTAGCCTGTTCTTCCCGGCGGTGCAGTTCACCGGGGCCATCGCCACTGCGCTGATCCTCTTTTACGGGGCTAGCCAGATCCTCGGCGGGGGTACGGTTACCGTTGGCGTGCTGACCTCGTTTATGTTCTACGCCGGGATGTTTTTTAGGCCGCTCCAGGATCTGAGTGAAAAGTACAACATCATGCAGGCGGCCATGGCCTCCTCCGAGCGGATCTTTGGCCTGCTCGACACGCCGGAGAAGGTCGCCGACAAGCCTGCGCCGATCAGCTTTAAGGGCGGCCTTAGGGGCGAAGTCAGCTTTGACAGGGTCTGGTTCGCTTACCAGGAGGGTTCGGGTGCAGCGAGCACGACGCCTGAGTGGGTGCTAAGAGAGGTGAGTTTCACGGTCGCGCCGGGCGAGTCGGTAGCCTTCGTGGGCCACACCGGCGCGGGTAAGACTACCATCATCAGCTTAATTAGCCGCTTTTACGACGTGCAACAGGGGGCAATAAAGATCGACGGGCGCGATGTGCGCGACTACCCCCAGCAAGAGCTGCGGCGCCATATCGGCATCGTCCTGCAAGATCCCTTCCTGTTCAGCGGCACGGTACTAAGCAATATCACCCTGAATAACCCCGACATCGTGCTCGAGCGCGTCATCGAAGCGGCCAAGTTCGTCAACGCCCACGATTTTATCGCCCGCCTGCCGCAGGGCTACCATACGCCGGTGCTCGAGCGCGGCGCGGGCTTCTCGACCGGCCAAAAGCAATTACTTGCCTTTGCTCGAGCGCTGGTGCAGAACCCCGACATCCTGCTGGTTTTAGACGAAGCCACCGCCAACGTCGATACCGAGACCGAAGAGCTGATCCAGGACGCCCTCAAAAAGCTGCTGCAAGGCCGCACCAGCATCATCATCGCGCACCGGCTCTCCACCATTCAGGACGTTAACCGGATCATGGTGATGCGCAAGGGGAGGCTGATCGAGTCGGGCAACCACTTCGAGCTGCTCAAGCAGGACGGCTACTACCGCAAGCTCTACGAGCTGCAGTATCAAGGGCCGGGGCAGGTAGCGGCGGACGATTGAGCGCCACGGGGGCAAAGGGGTAAGACATTCGCTCCCTTGCGCGTCGGACGCCGAGCCGGTGGCGGCTTGAGGAGCGGCAAGGTGACGGGTGCGCGTAAACCGGCCTGTTTGAGCAGGACAGTTGTTGGAGCAGCAACCGTTTCGATCTGGTGACGCCCCCTGCCCGAATTATATCGTTTTTGGTATAGTGGGATATGGGCTGGACGGTCGAGACCCTGAACGAAGTCGTTGACGCGGAGGTCGAGGCCTTGCCCGAGGATATGCGGGCGAGGCTGGCGCGGGTCGCCCGGCTCATCGAGGAGAAGGGCCTGGAGCGCGTGGGCGAGCCGCACGTGAAGCATCTCGAGAGCCGTCTCTGGGAGATGCGGCTGACGGGCCGGAGCGGGATTGCGCGGGCGCTGTACGTAACGGCTGTAGGCAAGCGCGTGGTCATCGTGCGGGTTTTCGTCAAGAAAACGCAGAAGACGCCGCGGCGAGAGATAGCGCTGGCCCTGGCCCGCACGAAATGGTTGGGCGAAGCCTTGTCAGTGTAATGATGGAGGTGTGGTAATGGCGCGCATAGCGGAACTGCACAAGAAGTGGATAAACGAGCCGCAGTACCGGAAGGCCTATGAAGCTCTGGAGGAAGAGTTTGCTCTGGCCTCCACCTTGATCGAGGCGCGGAGCCGCGCAGGCCTCACGCAGCAGGAGCTTGCGCGGAAGATGGGGACTACCCAGCCGGCGGTCGCGCGGCTCGAAAGCGGGCGCGTGCGCCCTTCGCTGCGGACGCTGGAGCGTCTGGCGGCGGCGACCGGGTCGCGGCTGCTGATCAGCTTCGAGCCGCGTGAGGAGAACAGGCCCCGCGCGTGACCGCCTGTAAAGCATGACAGCCCAGGCGTTAAAGGGGTTGGGCTTGAGGATGGGGTTGGCGGGGTGGCGGGTGAGTTTCATGGCGGTTCTTAGGGTGTTTCTTCACTTTCAGCCTGACGCAAGGTCAGGGCAAAGAGATGCATGGTGTCACGATCCGGCAGGACGATGCGCGTAAGCACGGCCTCCGGTCGAAGCGGCAATGTCTGGAAGTAGATGCGACAGGTGATGCGCTCCATGGCACCGGTCGCCCCGCGCCGCTGAATAAACTCGTAAGCGATCGCTTCGCCGAAACGCGGTAACTGACACCAATCCGACAGGCCAAGGGTTAGTTCGTCGCTCGTCTCATCCTGGTAGACGAACCGTACCGTCGCCTGATAGCTCCCCTGTTCGGAGGCGCCAAGCAAGAGCAGCTCGCTATAGCGTCCCTCTGGCACGAGTAGTGTTTACCCCTTTAGGGCGATGTTATTGGCGTCGGCTGAGGTCGGCGGGAAGCGGAAAAGAGTGCCCGAGACCTCGACGATGCTGTTCTCAGCCGGCGCTCGCTCGGCAGGATACGTCGCGCCCAGTACCCCGGAGCGGTTGTCAAAGTTTCCTCTGGGGTTAGAGGGGTCGGAGAAAGCGTCGTTGTTGAAGGCGCCACCGAGATCCAGGGCCACGAAGACACCCTCCTCAAAGCTGACGGGGGTCTTGACTTCAGGCCCGACCCGGACCTCGGTCGCGAACTCTGGCAGAGGCTGCTCGGTACTCCAGCGAGCCAGCGCGAAGCCGAAGGGCGGTAGCACTACGCTGCTACCTGGGGCGACGGTAGTCTCCTCGACTAAGCTCGCCTGGCGATCAAAGACGCGCACCTGCGCAATCTGATCGACAGCAAGTCCATCGGCGCCGATCACTCCTTCGGCCTCCGTATCGGACCAACTCTTGAGTAGCAGGAGTCGCTCGCCGGGCTTACCGTAAAGCTTCTCCATAACTAACGGGCGCAGCACCAATGCGTCAAAGCGAATCGGACGACCCGAGGTGTGTTGGACGGTAGCGCTCAGCGGACCAGTCGCAAGCGTCACCACACCCAAGTCGACCATACGGAAGTGCGCCTCAACAACGGGACCGGTGGTAACGACACCCAGACGTTGCCGGCCTAAAAAGACCGACGCTTGACTCTCCCACGGTTCGGCGCGAGACAGGGCGTAAACGCGGTAGGTACCACCTCGCTCGAGCTCGAAGTCAACGGTGATACTGGCGCCCGCTTCCAGGATTGCTGTTACTTGGCCGCTGGCTCGGATGTCGATCTCGGTCTTAGGTGGCTGGCCGAAGTCGGTTCCGCGCTCGAGCTCGACGACCACCTCGTCGTGCCTGGCCAGCCACTGATAGTCGAGCAGCGCTGCGGCCAAGGGTCGCGCCTCGGCCTGAAGCAGTGCCATTAACCCGGTGATGGTGGATTCCGCACCGGAGTTGCGGTTGATTACTCCGCGCTCGAGCCCGTCAAAGACCCGGCCGGTAGCAGGGTCGTACAGCGGCTGACGCAGAACGTTGTTACCGAGTAGCCAACCGGTCATCAGTCCACCCAGCTCGTCGTAAACCGTTTTGTCGGTGGCATCGGCAAGAGCAAAGAGCCCGCTAGCGAGCGATTCCATGCCATAGGCGATCTGCGGAAAAGCCCGCACCGCCGGACGCATACTCTTGATCGGCCCTAACCCAGCTAAGAGATGGACAAAAAAGTGCCCAGCTTCCGCTTCGGCGGATTCGAGCCACGCTGCCTCGCCTGTCACCTCATAAGCGCGGGCGAGCGCTTGTGCCTGGCGGCTGCCCCAAGCGTGCCACTCCAGCGGGTCGCGCGCAAACGGTAGATGGGCCAAGAAGGGATAGGATTCTGGTGGGCCATATTGAAAGGCACTAATTCCCTCGGCAACGGCGTTAAGCAACAGGCGTGCTTCGGCGTGCTCGACTAGGGCGAGATAGCGCGCTAAGCCCAGCAGCAGGTTTGAGGCCATGTCCGCCCCATCGTCGGGAAGCCAGGCCGGCACTTGGAAGCCGTGAATGGTACGGAATGTGCCCTGGCCCGGTAGCACCTTGGCGCCAAAGGGCGGCAAGGCTCGCAGCAGGCTGCCCTCAAGCTGTGCGGCAAACTCCGGATCACGTGCATAGAAGGCCGCATACCCTTCGGCCAGTGCCCAGACCGCTCGAGCCGCCCACCAGCCCGCGCCCTTGCGGCTAGTTATCCCGAGGCGGTTAATCTGGCCATCGGGAAAGACAAAGTTGTAAAACGTACCGTCTTCAGTCTGCATCGCCATAATAAACATAAGCAGCTCACGGGCTTTATCGAGACCTCCGGGATTAACGCCGTTCCGATATCCCCACAGATAGGCGATCGCTGCCCGGGCTACATCATCCACGCACGCCGCACCTTCGTCCTCGTCAGTGCGGTGAGTGTAGGTTTCAGGATCAACCGGGCTCGGCTCGGCGTAGATCCACACCCCCAAGTGCCGGTCTCCTTCGATGTAAAAACTGTCGGTCAGGAAGTCGAGGTGATCAAAGTTAACCCGCTGCGCACTCGCCAGCCCCAGCCACAGTAGACCGATAAGCGCTAATCCGATAGTCCTTCTCCTATTTGCCATTAGGTACCTCATTACCCCCAACCCCCTCTGGGGGTTGGGGATGCACGATCGTCCTATCTAAACGTTACCGAGGCGATCTCTGCTTGGCGTGCTACCACCCAGGCGATCGCCGCCTCGACCGAATCCGCCGGAATTACGCTGTAGGTATAGTTGAAGGTCACGACGTCGCCGGGGAGATAGTGGTTGGGTGTACTAGGGGTGACGTTGCGGGTTGCGTCGTAGGCCGCGAACTCATCGGCGGTCCACTTGAACACGCCGGTCCTAAACTCTTGTGATTCAAACACCCAAGTATTGCCAGACAAGAAGGCATCGTAGTCTTCAGGGATCGCCGGGGTCTCCTTAGCCAATTCAGCTACCGCCACACCCAGGTTCGGAGCGAACCCAGCCCGCCATGGTTCGGCGGAAGCAAAAATGTAGGTCGCACCCCAGAACAGCGGGCTTAGGTTGTTGTCAGCACGAAAGGCCAAGAACGGCGTGCCATCGACGGTGACGACCGCGTTACGCTCGGCGAAGTAGGCTTCTGGAGTGATGCCAAGCTGGTCGGCCCAGGTAAGGCGGCGGAAGACCGGCAGCAGGTGCATGGTGTCAGGGTCGGCCTGGCTGGCAACACGGGTGACCATATGCTGGAGTTTCATCATGTCCGAGTAGCCGCGGAAGGTTACCACGTTCGACACGTCGATGTCCCCGCTGGCGTAGACCCGAGCCACCATGCGCTGGGTGAGGCCCACGAAGCGCTCCGAGGCGTACTCGCTCACGACTGTCACGCGGGCCGGGCCAGCTGGCAGGATCTCCGTGCGAATATGGCGCATGCCGCCTGCTTCAAGGGTGGTGTACTCCTCATGCGGCCCGAACTCCTGGTTGGCCCACCAGGTGCTCTCGGGGTAGCCAGAGAAGCGCAGGATCCCGATTTCATCGGCCAACACCTCTCGCACCTGACCGAAGCCGGTAATGCGCGTGAGCCCGTGAGCGGGCACTTCGACAGTAAAGCCGTCATCGGTGCGAATCACCACGGGATCTTCACCTTCAACCACGAAAGCGCTCTCGTAGTTCACCGGACCGATCGGGACATCGCTGATCTGGATTTCGGCTGGGCCAGTTGCCAAGAACGCCAGCTCATCCCCGGCAGAGATACGCCCATTGAGATCGACATCGTCGATCTGGTAAGGGACCTCTACACCGCCCACCAAGACGCGGATGCTGCTCCAGTCCATGGGGAACTCCGTACCGATAAGGTCGCGGAAAGTCAACAGATCGATACTGACCGGCACTGGCCGACCAGTGCTGCTGGTGAGATCGACCGTGACCGAACGGGTCTCGGCCAGGGCTAGACCGAAAGTAAAGGCGACAATGACTGCTAATACGTATTTCATAAGGCTTGTATCCTTTCTCCTTTCCAAGCGATAAGCCTGAACTCTGTGGTTAGAAAAACCCGCTGATGATGTCGCGCGCCCGCTGCGCTGCACGACGCAGGCCCTCCTCAGGGCTGCGTACACCATGTACTACCGCAGCCTCGTATTCACGGCTGATAGCGTCGAAAATCTCGATTAGGTAGGGGCTGTCGTCGACACCGCGGGTGCGCTCGTTTTGGGCGATGAAGTGCCGGAGGATCGGGCGCGCATTGATGATCTCGGCAAACAGCGGGTCATCTTCCATTCCCAACCGGTAAGGGATCTGCCCGGTGATGCGCATGAAGCGTGCGTCGTTCTCACGCGAGAGGATGAACTGGATAAACTCCCAGGCTGCCTCGGAGTGGCGGCTGGTGCTGAAGATGGCGATATTCTTGGGGTCGCCGTAGGTGTAGACCGGCTCTCCTGCCAACCGGTCGGGGACGGGCGGCGGGATTAAGTCAAACTTGAAACCCTCGGGGGCCATGCGCTCATAAAAAGGCACAGTAAAGGGCCCCGCAGGTTCTACTAGCGCTATCCCCTCGAAGAAACGATTCAGCGCCGTGTGGCCCCTCGGGGCCAACCCTTCGGCAAAAAGTGTTCCAAGAAAGTTAAAAACCTCCCTACCCGCCTCGTTGTCGAAGATCACGCTCCCTTCGGCGTCAAGCAAGGTTTGACCGCCTGAGGCAGCGATATAGAGCGTGTAGAAGTCGAAGAAGCGCTGCCACCAGGTGACATCCACGGCAGGGGCGTAGAGGTACTTCTGGCCGCCCCAATGCTCCTTGACCTTGCGGGCAGCCGCCAAGAAGCCGGAGTAGGTGGCGAGGTCCTCTGGTCGAATGCCTGCTTCTTCTAAAAGCTTCACGTTGTAGGCAAACATCACCGGGTTAGCCTTCCAGGGGACCTGGAAGATATGGCCGGTGGGGTGCGTGTAAAGGTCGAGTACTGCCTGGCCGGAGCGCATAAGCATGAATTCGTAAAAGCCTGGCAGGGTCTCGTGCTGATATAGCCCGCCCGCATCTACATACTGGCTGATCGCGCCCGGGTAGATGTTAGCGGCTATGTCTGGCGTGGTGCGAGCGGCAATAGCGGCCAGCAGAACCTCTTCAGTCGAGCGGCCAGCTGGCAGCGGCTGCATTCTGATGCGGATGTCGTCGCGCTCGGCGTGCCAGGCGTCGACGATCTCTCGAGCGAAGCGGATCTCATCGGGGTTCGAAGAGGGCCAGAAAGTTATCTCGACCTGGGCCCAAGCTAGGCCCAGCAGTACAGACAAAAGGGTTACAAACGCTTTGATAACGGTCACCTCCTCCTACACTGGATGACTCAGAACTCGTAGACTTGGAACTCGCTGGCGGAAAGTTCTATCCCCTCCTCTCTAGCCCTTTACACCGGTGCTGGCCACACCCTCTAAGTAGTAGCGCTGGAACACCAGGTAGACGATGATCATCGGCAAGACTGCCATCATGGCAGAGGCCATGATGGCGCCGAGCTGCCCGCCCGCCTGACCGCCGATGCCATAGAGCGTGACCATCTGGGTAAGGGTCTGATACTGTAGATCGCGGTTGACGATAGCCGGCCACAGAAAGTCGTTCCAACCACCCATGAAACTGAAGAGGCCCACGGTTATCAGCACCGGGACCGACAGCGGCCAGATGATCCTAAACAAGATGACCAGGTCTGAGGCGCCATCCACCCGTGCTGAATCGAGAAGGTCCTGGGGAACGGTCTTGAAGTGCTGGCGAAACATGAAGATACCAAAAGCACTAATCATGCCGGGAACAATGATTCCCTGGTATGAGTCGGTCCAACCAAATTGCACGATCAAGATATAGAGTGGGATCAAGAGGAGCTGGCCGGGGATCATCATGGTTAGGAGAATCACGTTGAAGATGAACTCGCGGCCAAAGAACTGGAGTCGGGAGAGGGCATAGCCGACAATCGAGGAGAAGATTAGAATCGATGCGGTCTGCATGCCGTAGATGAAGAGGGAGTTGAACAGCGCCCGGCCAATGGGGATTTGGGTAAATACAGCTTGGTAGTGCTCTAGCGTGGGATTTCTCGGCACTAGGTTTAAGGTGTGAAACTCCGGCGGGCTCTTTAGGGATGTCGAGACCATGTAGAGAAAAGGGAGCAAGAAAGTCAGCGCACCCAACAGCAACAGGCCATAAAAGAGCGCTTGGCGGGCCAGCAACGACCAACTCTCGAGACGGCGCATCAGTACCCCACCTCTCGCTCGATATAGCGTCGCTGAATGAGCGTCACCGCGAAGATAATCAGCGCCAGCACCACGCCGATAGTAGCGGCATAACCCATGCGCAAGAACTGGAAAGCCTGGCGGTAGAGATAAAGCACCACGCTCAAGGTCGAATCCACCGGCCCGCCCCCGGTCATCACGAAGGGCTCGACGAAGAGCGAGAAGCCGCCGATGGTCGAGAGCACCACCACCAGCACCACAGCCGGGTTAACCAGCGGCAGGGTGATATACCAGAAGCGCTGCCAGGCGGTGGCGCCATTCAAATACGCCTCCTCGTAGAGCTGAGAGGGGATAGCCTGCAGCGCCGCCAAAAAGATCATCAGATAAAAACCTACGTTCTTCCAGGTGGCCATAATGGCGATGCTCGGCATGGCCATGCGACGATCAGAGAGCCATCCGACGGGCCCCAGCCCTACCTGGGCTAGGAGCTGGTTGAGCATTCCATCGTCGGCATAGAGCCTCAGCCAAACCAGACTGACAATGGCTCCCGAGGTAACGAAGGGCAAGAAAAACGAGACGCGAAAAAAGGTGCGGGCACGAATCTGTTGGTTAAGAACGACTGCCAAAAGGAGCGCGATAACGATCTGCAAGGGGATGTGAACGGCTAAAAATGTGACGGTATTACCTAACGCCGTCCAAAACAGTTCGCTGCTGAGCAAGCGCTCATAGTTGCGCAGCCCTACGAAGGGTCGCTCGGGTCGGACGATGTTCCAGTTATGAAAGGTAAGATAAAACGCGAAGCCCAGGGGGTAGGCAACGAACACTGCAAAGAACAGGATGTAAGGAAGTGTAAAGAGGTAACCGACCGGATTAGAGCGGCGCAGCTCCTGAATAGCACGCTTTAACGGGCCTGGGGTATGCGCGATTGCCATCTACACCCTCCTGCTCGAGCCCCGCACCACCAACTCGGTAGCCAGCTCCACCGACTCAGGGATCACTCCGTTAATCCGAGCCAGTATCATTTCGGCCCCGGTCTGCCCGAGTAGGCGCTTGTCGATACGCACCGTGCTGAGGGGTGGTGTGTGGTGCGCACTAAGGTGGATGTCGTCGAAGCCGACTACAGCCACGTCGTCCGGGACGCGGTAGCCCGCCTCCCGAAGCGCCTTGAAAGCGGTCAGTGCAGCCGGGTCATTAGCACCGAAGACCGCCTCGGGAGTTTCACCAGCTCGTGCCAGGATCGCTTTCATAGCATGATAACCACCCTCCCAGCTGTTGCCCCCTTCAGCGACCAGCGCCTCGTCGCAGGCGATGCCGGCCTCGGCAAGCGCACTCCTGTAGCCGAGCAGACGGGCTTGGAAGTTGGCGTTATGCAGTGTCTCGGTAACGAACGCGATGCGCCGATAGCCCTCGTCGAGCAGGTGTCGCATAGCCACCCGAGCACCGCCCAGGTGATCGACGGTAACTGAAGGAAGGCCGTCGAAGGAGTTGTCGATCAGCACCAGCGGGATGCCGGTCTTGGCCAAGGCACCCAAAACCTGCTCAGCGACGTCACAGCCCATGACCAGCAGCCCGTCAACGCGCCTTTCCTGGGCCAGCTTGAGCAGCTCCTCGTTACGCTTGAGGCTACTTAGCAACAGGTGATAATCGGCAGCCTCAAGCGCCATCTCGACCCCGCCTAACACCTCCGCGTAGTAGGGGTTCAAGATAACAGGAGCGTGGCGAGACAGGATAGCAACTCCGACGCTTTCACTCCTGCCACGCTTTAGACTACGAGCTGCCGAGGAGGGCTTGTAGCCGAGGTCCCGACAGGCGCTCAATACCCGCGCCCGAGTTGTGGCCGCGATCTCGGGGTCGCCATTAAGCGCCCGGGAGACGGTGGCAATGCCAACCCCAGCTCGTGCCGCGACTTCGCGGATGGTGACTCGCTCGGATGACGTCCTCATGCTATCAGTGTTCTCACAGTCGCATCGGAAACGTTTCCGACATCTTAGCATCCCGACCTCGCACGTGTCAAGCAATCGCATTGCCTCGCAGCAATTCGAGATGAACGTTTTCTGAGAAGTTGAGAGGTGCGGTGGTGTTCGCCGCCGGCAACGCGGGACCGGGTCAGGACACGCTCAACCCCTACTCCGCCTCGCCCTGCGCCATCTCCGTCGCGGCCGGCGATACACGCGGCTTCCTGGCCGACTTCAGCAGTCGCGGCATCCCCGGCGACAAGTTCCACAAGCACGAGTTCACCCTCAGCGTGCCCAGCGGCTACGGGGCGCTGCGCATCGTCACCTCCTGGGCCAACCCCGCCGAAGACTTAGACCTCTATGTCTACGACCCGCAGGGGAACCTGGTGGCCTCCTCGGCGACCTTAAGCGTCCCCGAGCAGGTGATCGTCCCTAACCCGCAGGCCGGCAGCTGGAAAGTGGTGATGGAAGGGTACCTGAACGTCGACACCACCTATCAGGGCCTGGCCGAAGGCGACAAGCTCGTCAGAGTCCGCAGAGTCCGCTAGGCGCTGGCCGGCATCCCGGCGCTCACTCGCATCGTCCACATCGGCACCGAGCGGGCGCGGCAGGCCTTGCAATAGCGACCGTTCAGGGGTGTTGAGGGGTTGGAGCGGCTGTTCAGCCAGTGCCCGTAAGGCCTAGCGGAAGGGCGCAAAGAAGCGTCTCCGAGTCGTCAGCGATGCGGGGGATTATCGTAGGCCTCCGCCTTCGCTTTGCTCAGGACAGCGCCCTTCGCTTTGCTCAGGACAGCGCCTTTCTGGGGTCGCGCCTTGTGGGCGCCGGGGTAGAAAAGCGACCAGCCCTCGCGAACAGGGCTGGTCGTCAGCTTATCGAAATGGTTGGGCGCAGCCTTGCCGCGGACAGTGCCGCTAGATGACGAGGTTGACCAAGATGGTGATCAGCAGACCGATCACCACCACCCACACAACGCGGTCGATCTTAGTGTCCACTCGGTCGATCTTAGTGTCCACTCGGTCGATCTTGCCGTTCAGGGTGTCGAATCGCAAGTCGATCTTGGCATCCAGCCGGTTGAAACCGTTATCGACCTTCACCTCCAGGTTCTCCAACCGCCCCTCCACGGTCGCCAGGCGCTTGTCGATCTGATCGTAAGCGCCTTCTAGGCGGGCCATGCGACTATCAAGCAGCTCTGTGGCCATAACTTCTCCCATCATACACCCTTCGCTTTGCTCAGGACAGCGCCCTTCGGCTTCCCTTCACTTCCCTTCGCGTTGCTCAGGACAGCGCCCTTCGCTCCGAGCCGGCGCTTCGCTGAAGTTCGCCCTGTTTTCATCCTTGGTGGCCTGTGCTCTTTAGGGTATGAACGATTCAGTTTTGCGGGCCATAACCGGCCTCCGCTGGCTGCCAGGCCTCAGTATAACCGCCTACTCACGGTCTAGCCGAAACGTCGCCCTGGCCCCCTCGCGCACCACCACATCGTTGGTATTGAGGTAGTAAACGATCACCCCCCCTTCAACGGTGTCGTCCCCCCGGCGACTGCGGGCCGGATTGCCGCGCAAGATGGCTATCCCTGCTTCCTCGTCGAGGGTAAGCGTCTCGGCCTCACTTACGCGGTCTTCCGACTCGACTTGGATGTTGCCGCTTAACAGGGTGGTGTCGGTATCGACGTTGAACTCTAGCCTTTCAGCGCTGGCGGTCAAGGCTGGGGAGTCCCCTTGGGCTACCCGCGTAAGGCTCACCGGCCCCTCCATCACCCCTAGCCCGGTGGCGTTGTAGTAGCGAAACAGCGTCCCTTCGAGGGTAGTGCGCCCCTGGCTGATGGTCACTTCGGGGAGGTTGCTGGGCGTTATCGCCTCAGGGCAAAAGGTCTCTGGGTTAAAAACCAGCGTCCCGCCGAAGTGCTCCAACACCGCCCGCTCCTGGTCGCCGGCGGGCTGCTCGCGCAAGACGATGCTCGAGCGGATCACTATCTCGTTGACGGTGGTCTCGACCCGCCTTGGGGCTGGAGCGTAGACGGTGGTCAGCACCATCCCCGGCGCACGGCAGCCGGTCCGCGAGGCGAACACCCCCCCCTCGGCGTCGCTGGCGGTCTGCTGCACGGTAATGGCGCGCCCTTCGCGGCGCAGCTCAAACGACGGCAGGGTCTCTTGGGCCAGCGCCAGCAGGGCCAAGAGGGCCCCAGCCAGGCGGAATACCCCCACGACACTTCCCTAGTTCTGCTCGCTCAGTAGCGCGAAGTCCTCAGCCGCAAAGTCGATCGGCGCCGAGTAGACCCGCACCGCATCAAGATCGGTGCGCTGCTCGAGCACCGCCCCGGTGGTGCGGGTGCCGTCGGCCTCGTTAACCGCTTCTGCCGGGCTGCCCAGGATCAGGGCGCGCGAGGCCCGATCGTCAAAAAAGATCGTGTCGCCGCGGCTACGGGTATCGCCGCTAAGCAGCACCACGTTCCCGCTCGCCAGCAAGCGGTCGTCAGCGGTCAGCACGCGGATCTCATCGGCGGTAATAATCAGCTCCCGCCCCTCTTCGTCAACGCGCACCATGCGCACCTGCTGGCTGCTAGTTAGCTTGGCCAGGTCGCGCTGCTCCTCAAACACCACCTCTTCGGCTGCGGCAGTACTCCGCCCGCTAGCGAGCCTAACCTCGCCGCGGCTGGTGCTGACCTCGGTATCGACCTCAAAGGAGGCCTCGCTAGCGCTGATCAGCGCCGGTTCTTCGCCCTCGTCGCGGGGGGCGACGACGATCTCCACCGCGCCCTTGATGACCCCCAGGCCGGTCGCCTCGCTGTAGATCAGCTCCGGCCCCTGAGCGGTCAGGCGGCCCCGCGTCACCCTTACCCCACCCTCAAAGCGGGCCTGCCGCTGCCCTGCCGCTCGGGCGATCAAGACGCCTTCGGGGGCGCGGAGTTCGGCGTTCTGGGCGTAAATAGCGAGGTTGGAGACGCTGGCTCTAATCCCCGCGGGGTCGGGGTGGCTGTAGTAAAGCGGGCCGAAGCGGAGGTTGGCGCTGCGCACTTGGCCGCCGCTGTAGTCGATGGTGATAATGCGCCGCAAGGCTTCGCCCGACAATTCCGGAGTCGACCCGAGCGCTACCAGTAGCAGCGCCGCAGCGGCGAAGAGCACTAATCTAGGCATCACGGGCTCCCATCCTCAAACTGGTTGTAGCACGAGGCCCCTTCGCAGCTAGCTTGAAAGTCGGTCAGGTCGAAGTTCATCCGCACATTCTCGGCGCGGTTGGCGCCCAGGCCGTCGCCGGTGAAGCGCAGCACCGGCACGCTGAAGGTGCCGGCCCGTTGGTCGATCACCACCGGCTGTCCGGCTCGAGCCTGCATCTCGAGGTCCCAGTTGGCCTCCACCAGATGGACCAGGAGCTGCTCGCCCCGCAGGTTGTCCTGTGCGTCGATGACCACCTCGTCGGAGTGGAGAGTGAAGTCCAGCACGCCCCCCACCAACCGCTGGCCCTCGCTGATCTGCCGCAGCGTAGTTTCACGGCTGCTCGGCCGGTAACTCACTGAGTCCGCGGCAAAGCTCCAGACCGCCGCCGGATCCGCCTGAGGGTAGAGCGACAACCTCACCTCGCGCAGCACGATGCGTTCATCTGGCACTACCCGCTCGCGCTCGGGCCAGATGGTTAAGCCGGCCAACACGGCCAGGGTCGCCAGAAGCGCAGCCACAGCCAGCTTGAGCATGGTTTAACTGTACCAGCGCGCCGCCATGAGAAGCGTGACGGGAGGATCAAGGACTTTGGAAGCCGGGCCGCGAAGAGGGCAGTCGAAAAGTCCGGACTCCGGCCGTGTCATGGCAACCCTGAGGCAGCTGGCGATGAGCACGATCAATAGCTAGCTCCTGTCAGTCTGGCGGCCATTTCCTGAACGCCGTCTAACAGAGCGATCAGTAAAGCCGTAGCGCTTCAGCTGTGGGAGCGTTAATTTGTCGCCTAGCCGGTGGTCACAAGCGGTGATCTCAGCTACCCTGAAGTATGGAGTTTTCCGCCCCCTGGTGGCTGCTCGGCTTGCTGCTGTGGCTGGTACTGCCCCGCCGCGGCGGCTGGGGCTGGCGCTTTGCTGCCTCGGCGCTGCTGCTGTTGGCGCTGGCTCAGCCCTCCTGGACGCAGCCGGGCCAGCATCTGGCGGTCATTGTCGAAGTCTCGGAAGCCGTCGGCACCCAGGCGCTCGAGGCTGCCGCGGGATTAGCCGAGTTTGAGGGGCGCACGACCTTGATCCTCTATGCAGCTCGAGCCCAGATCGTTGAGAACCTGGCGGTAAGCCCAGAGCAGCTAGCCGCCTTGCGCCGGGGGGGTGGTATCGATCTGGCCGGCGCCCTCCAACTGGCCCAGGCGCAGCAGCCCGATCGGATCTTGGTAATCGGCAGCGGCATCGAGTCACAGGGACACGCGCTGGCCGCGGCACCGACCGTGCCGGTCGATAGCTATCCGGTCGCCATGGTCGATAACGCCCGAGTGGTAGCCTTGCTTGCTCCCGATGAGGTCGGTCGGGGCGAGGTGTTTGAGGTGGCGGTAATCGTCGAAAGCAGCCGCGAGGCGACCATGACGCTGCGCCTTAGCGTTGGCGATAACGACCTCCCAGAGGTGCGCCAACGTATCGGTACCGGCCGCCACACGGTGCGCGCTACCGCTTCCGCCGCGCAGGCCGGCGCACTAGCCGTGCGCGCTGCCCTACAGGTTGACTACCCTCAACCCACGGCCGACGATCATCAACGGCTCACTATCACCGTAGTCGAGCCCGCCACCGTGCTGGTCGTCGGCGACCCGGCCCTGGCCGCGCTGCTAGCGGGTCAAGGGCTACCGGTGGTCTCCGGCGGCCCCGAACTGCTAGTCGCTCCGCTGCGCTACGCCGCGGTAGTGGTGCGGTCGCCGGCCGAGGCGCTGTCAGAAGGTCAGCACCAGCTGCTAGCGGACTACGTGCGGCGCGGCGGCGGACTGCTGATGTCGGGCGGCGAGGGGGGTTTTGGGCTATCCGGTTGGTACCGGAGCCCGGTGGCCGAGGTGCTCCCGGTGGCGCTCGAGCTCCCTAGCGAAGTGGTCATCCCCCAGGTAGCTATGGTGCTGGTCATGGACCGTTCCGGATCGATGCGGGCCGACCGGCCTACCAGGATGAGCCTGGCCCTACGCGGCGCCATCGAGTTAGTTGAAAACGCTCACCAGAGCGACCTTATTGGGCTAGTGGCCTTCGACCACCACTACCAATGGATCTTTAAGCCGCGACCCGCTACCCCCCGCGGCAAACAGGAGATGGTCGCCGCCATCCGGCAGATTACCCCGGGCGGCGGCACCATCGTAGGGCCGGCCTATCGTCAGGCGATCGCTGCCTTGCGTGAAACCGAAGCGGCCCTGAAGCACATCATCTTGCTTAGCGACGGCGAGTTCTTTGACGGTACCGGCCTGCAGGGGCCGACCTCGCTAGGGCCACGGCCCGATTTTGCCGCCATTGCCGCCGAGGCGCTGGCCGATGGGATTACCACCTCTACCATCGGCCTGGGTGAGGCCGACTTTGAGGTGATGGCCCAGATCGCCGCTGCCGGCGGCGGGCGCTTCCACGGTGTCCGCAACATTCAAGAGCTGCCGCGCATTCTCACTGCCGAGGCCATCGTCACTAATCGCAGTGTGCTCCGGGAGGGGCCGATTGCGCTAAGCCTGCACCGCCATCCCCTCACCCTGGCCATCGGCAACCCGCCGCCGGTTGGCGCTTATATCGCCACCCAGCTCAAGCCCGGCGGCGAGCTGCTGCTGGAGGGCTTGGCACAGGAGCCGCTGCTGGCGGTAGGCCGCCGCGAGCTGGGCCGGAGTTCGGTGCTCACCACCGACTTAAACCGTTGGGCCGGCGAGTTAGGCGGCTGGGCGGAGCTACCGGCGCTGATCGGCAACGTAGTGCGCTGGCTACAGGTCTCCCCGGAACCCTACTCGCTCACCGTCAGCCGTGTGCCGGAAGGGATCCGGGTGGTGGTTGACGCCGTGCGGGACGGAGAGTTTCTGGACGGCGAGCGGCTTGAAGCTAGCTATGGCGGGGTGCGGCAGCCGCTTACGCAGCGCGGCCCGGGGCGGTATGAGGCGGTGCTGCCGGTACAGCCCCAAGGCGGGCAAATCGCCGTCTTCCGCGAGAGGGAGCTGATCGCTCGCCGGGCGGCGAGCTTCCCACCGGCGGCGCTCGAGCCCACCGGGGCAGTGGAGCGCTTGCAGGAACTAACCCAGCTCACTGGCGGGGGGATGCTAGCGGCGCTTGACGATTATCGGCCACCCCAGGGGCGTGAGCCGCTCCCGCTGTGGCCGCTGGCGGCACTGTTGGCGCTGCTGGTCTTTCTAGTCGAACTGGTGGTACGGCGGTTAGGGCGGCTGCCGGTCATGCCGGGCGGAGGCCACGCGCTTCGGCAATAAGCTGCTGCTTAAGCCCCCACAGCCTTTCGCTCAAGGAGACATGGTAGATATGCGGGTTAATCAGCCGCTTGACGCCGGCATCCAGGCGGGCCAGGTCGGCCTCGGCCCGCGAGCGCAGCTCGGTGATACTGGCGGGGGGCGCACGGCGGCCCTGCACAAAAACCTCCTGCAACAGGGGCTCGAGCCCGCTCAGCTCGGCCCGGGCCAGGTTGCGGTAGGTGTTAGCCTCAACCGGGTGGTGCAGAGTGAGCCTCGCCAACTCCCGCGGGTCTTCGTCCAGCAGCGTAACTAGGTCGGCGGTGGCTTTGCCGCGCCGATCATAAAGCCGCCACAGCGCCTTGTTGCCGGGGTTAATGGTCTTGGCCGGGGTCTCAGTAAGCTTAATAGCCGGGCGCCACTCCCCTCGCTCATAGACAGCAACCAGCTTATAGACTCCGTCTAAGGCTGCGGCCCCCCCCGAGACCATCAGCTGCGTCCCGACCCCGTAGCTCAGCCGCCGGATCAGGGCCTGCGGGTCCACCCCATAAGCGGGAGCATCGCTCTCGATCTGGGTGGTGATCTGCCAGATGGCAAACTCCTCTAGGTTACCCGACAGCACGATGCGAGCCTGCGCAAAGCCGGCCTCGTTAAGCATCTTGGCAGCTTGGATGCTCAAGAAGGCCCGGTCGCCCGAGTCGAGTCGTACCCCGATGGGCTCGTGCCCTTGGCGGCGCAGCTCCTCAAAGACGATCAGGGCATTGGGTAGGCCGCTAGCCAGAGTATCGACGGTATCGACTAGCAGCAGACAATCGTCAGGGTAGAGCGCGGCGTAAGCCCGAAAGGCCGCCAGCTCGCCAAGACCTAAGGCCATGAAGGTCTGGACCAGGCTGTGAGCGTGGGTCCCTTTGGGCGGCAGCCCCAGCAAGTAGGAGAGGCCGGTGTTAGAGCTGTAATCCACCCCACCGATTAAGGCTGCGCGGGCCCCGGCATTGACCCCGCGCTCCTGGCCGCGGCGCATCCCGAAGTCGATCACCACCTCACCCTGGGCCGACTGCTTAACCCGCGAGGCCTTGGTGGCGATCAAGGTAGGGTAGTTAAGGTGGTTAAGCAGAGCGGTCTCAAGTAGCTGGGCCATCATCAGCGGCCCCTCCACGACGGCTATCGGGGCTCCGGCGTGGACCACCCGGCCTTCGGGTACAGCGCGGATGGTCAGCGCCTCAAAGCTGACCTGCTCCTTTAGATACTGCAAGAAGTCTTCGGCGAAGAGGCGTTGACCGCGGCTATCGGTAGCGCTGCGCAGGTAGGCCAGGTCTTCGTCGCGAAAACGGTAGCGTTCCAGGTAATTTAGCAGCCAGTCAAGCCCGGCGGTTAAGCAGTAACCCGCCTGGTGAGAACCGTAGTCCGGGTAGTTGCGGAAGAAGTAGTCGAAGCGGGCGGGGAGCTGGTGCAGGCCCTCGCGATAGTAGAGCTGGGCCATGGTGAGCTGATAAAAGTCGGTAAACAGCGCGCCTTCAGCGGTAGCTTGCTGGTCAGGCTCCATTACCATCACCACGCTCAGCTAAAGCTCAAGTCTGCGGCCATTCCCACCTGACCTTGGTAGAGAAAACTCACCTGGCGCAGGCTGGCGGCCAGATCGAAGGGGGTCAGGGCGCTCACCGCATCTTCTGGTACCACCACCTGATACCAGCGCAGCGCCGCCGAGCCCGCCGTGTGCAAGACGCAGATATTGGCCACAGTGCCACAGACCACCACGCTTTTGACGCGCCAGAGGTGGAGCAGGTGCTCCAGCGGCGTGCCGTAAAAGCCGTCGTAGCGGGCTTTCTTGATTACAGTCTCGCCGGAGCGGGGTGTTAACTCGGCCAGGATTGCGGCTCCCCAGCTCTCAGCTACGGCGTGAGCAGGCCAGATGGCAAACTCAGGGTCGTCCGGGCTATGCCAGTCCTGGGTGTAGACCACTCGGGCGCCTGCCGCTCTGGCACGCTCTAACAGCTGGGCGATCACCGGCACTGTGGCTGGGGCGTCGGGAACGAACAGCGCCCCCTGGGGGTGAGCGAAGTCGTTTTGCATATCCACCACCACCAGGGCGGTCTCGGCAGCCTTAAGCTCAAGAGCCCGGAAGCGTGGGGTTTCAGGCAGTTCAATCATGGGCAGAGTCTATCACCAGGAGAAGGGGTTAGAACTGCACGAACAAGAGAGCTTAGGGAAGGGTGGAGTCGGTGGACACCTAGACGCTCAACCCATTACCTACCACCTGTTGCTGTCATGCTGAAACGCTCAACGTTGGCCGCACGCAGTATAGTTACAATCCTGGGCTGTTGCTGGATGGAGGTACGCGATGAAGCAAACGTTTACCGCGGTGGTCAAGCAGGAAGGCAACTCTTGGATCGGGTGGATCGAGGAAGTTCCCGGAGTCAATTGCCAGGAAGCCACGCGCGAGGAACTGCTGGAGACTCTGCGCCTTACCTTGGCGGAGGCTCTCGAGTTCAATCGGCAGGAGGCTCGTGGCGCCGCCGGTAAGGGCTATGAGGAACTTCAGATTGCCCTGTGAAGCGCCGCGACCTGCTGGCGCGCCTCACCGCTCATGGCTGCACTCTGTTGCGCGAAGGCGCGCGGCACTCCTGGTAGCATAACCCGCCGCTAAGCAAGCGCAGTGCCGCGACACACTGAGGTTAAAAACCATCTCGCACGAAAGATCTGTCGTGACCTTGGAGTCCCCGAACCGCTACAGTTCTAGCTTTGCGCCGCAGCCGCCTCGGCAGTTTATGTTATCATGGTGCCTTGACGTCGAGCGACGGCTCGGCCCTAACGGTTGCACCTCTGGTGCCCGGTAACGATAAGGATCATGCGCTGGCAAGAGCGGCAACCGCAGCTACCCATAACCCAACCAACCGCGGCAAACGTTGTTTAGAGGAGGCTTCATGGCAGCAGTCAAAAGTAAGGGCAAGAAGCCCAAGGGGGGCAAGGTAGCAGAAGAGACCGCCGCGCCGACCAGTCCGGCCTGGCTCGAGGCCCCCGCCATTCAACGCCTGCTCGAGCTTGGCAAGCGCGAGGGCTCGCTCAACACCGAGGAGATCAGCACTGCCTTTGCCCAGGCGCTCGAGCAGCAAGGGCTCGACTCCGAGGGCGAGAGCTTCGAAGATCTGATGCAGCTCTTGCAGGCCCGGGGGATCGAAATCTCCGACTTGGCCGACGACGAAATCCTCGATGAAGAGGAGTTCGAAGACATCGGCGACCTTGCCGGTCTTGACGGTGACCTCGAAGAGGAGGAGCTTGATCGCGAGGAGATGGAGGCTCGAGCCGAGCAGATGGCGGGCTCGCGGCTGTCCACTAACGACCCGGTGCGGCAATACCTGCATGAGATCGGCCGGGTGAGCCTGCTCACGCTCGAAGAAGAGATTTCGCTGGCCCGCCGCATTGAGGAGGGTGAGGCCGCCAACAAGCGCCTGGAAGAGGATCTCGGTGCCCTGAACGAGCGCGACAAGCGGGCGCTAAGGCGCATCGCTGAGGACGGTGAGTGGGCGCGGCAGCACCTGATCGAGGCCAACCTGCGCTTGGTCGTCTCGATCGCCAAGAAGTATACCGGCCGCGGCCTTAACTTTTTGGACTTAATCCAGGAGGGGAACCAGGGGCTGATCCGGGCGGTGGAAAAGTTTGAGTACCGCCGCCGCTACAAGTTCTCCACCTACGCCACCTGGTGGATCCGCCAGGCCATCAACCGCGCCATTGCCGATCAGGCCCGCACCATCCGCATCCCGGTGCATATGGTCGAGACGATTAACAAGCTGACCCGCACCGCTAGGCAGCTCCAGCAAGAGCTATCGCGCGAAGCCAGCTACGCTGAGATCGCCGACGCCATGGGGCCGGGTTGGACGGCGGACAAGGTCGAGGAGGTCTTTAAGGTCAGCCAGGAACCGGTGTCGCTCGAGACCCCCATCGGCGACGAGAAGGACTCCTTCTACGGCGATTTCATCCCTGATGACAACGTCGAGTCACCGGTTGAGCAGGCCAGCAAGATACTCTTAAGTGAAGAGCTGGAAAAGGCGCTCGACAAACTGACCGAGCGCGAGTCGATGGTCTTAAAGCTCCGCAAGGGGCTCGTCGACGGGCGCGAGCACACCTTAGAGGAGGTCGGGGCGTATTTCGGGGTGACCCGCGAGCGGATCCGCCAAATCGAGAACAAGGCGTTGCGCAAGCTCAAGTATCACGAGAGCCGTACCCGCAAGCTGCGCGACTTTTTGGATTAGCACCAAGACCCCTGCTACCACGCTGCCGCCTACCTTAACCTCGTAGGTCGAGCACGAGGCCGCTACCGGCGCTGGTTATAGGCCAGCGCCGGTAGCGCGGTCTTCCCTGTTAGGACGAGATAATCTCAACGCCCTAGCTGCACGAAGGCAGCCTGAGGCTGAGTTAATTCGAGGTTTCCGCCGCCCTTAGTCCCCAGCGCGACCCAGCCGGCGCCGGTCATGTCATCTAGCCTAACTACCCGATTGTTGTCGCTATCCACCACATAGATTAGATCGCGGCCATCGATGACCACATCCGATGGCCAGGCGAATTGCCCAATGTCGCTGCCACGGGTACCGAAGGTAGTCCAACCCGCGCCGGTCAGATCGTCAATACGCGCGATCCGGCGATTACTGGCGTCTGCCACGTAGATGCGCCCAAGCGAGTCTAGCGCGAGGCTGTTAGGGCTCAGAAACTGGTTTACCCCACGCCCCCAGCGGCCAAAGGTGGTCCAGCCAGCTCCCGTCATATCGTCTATGCGCACGATGCGGTGGTTGCCTTGGTCTACCACGTAGATGTGGCCCGCAGCATCGACAAAAACGTCGCGTGGCCACGCAAACTGGTTAACCCCAGCACCCCTGGTTCCGAACGTTGCCCAGCCGGCCCCCGTCATGTCATCGATGCGCACGATACGGTGGTTGCCTAAGTCTGCCACATAGATACGGCCCGCAGCATCGACAAAAATCGCGCGAGGAGAGCGAAACTGGTTGTCTCCGGTACCCACAGCTCCAAACGTTACCCAGCCAGCCCCCGTCATGTCGTCCATGCGTACGATGCGGTGGTTATCTTGGTCTACCACATAGATGCGGCCCGCAGCATCGACAAAAACTGCACGTGGCCAAGTAAACTGGTTAACCTCGCTACCCCTGGTTCCGAACGTTGCCCAGCCGGCCCCAGCCATGTTATCCATACCCACGATGCGGTGGTTGCTAGCATCAGCAACCATTATTCCCGGGGTCGCAGCATGGCCTAGCCCTGCTGCCAGCAGGATTACTATCAACGCAACAAAAAACTGCTTGCCTGTGCGCATATAGCTCCTATTCTCCGGCACGCGCCGCCTCAGTCTGGTGGGCAGTTAGCGCCAACGTGGCACTAAGCTGCGCTTGCCGGGCTAAGTCGGTAGCGTGTCCCAAGATCCGCACTGCCTCTTGCGGGCTGTGGAAGCCCTTGCTATTTTCGGCATCGATAAAGTCCCAGCGGAGCTGCGAAGCGCGGTGGAGCTGCCGGGCTTCGGCCAGAGCGGCGTCAGGTACGCCCGCCTCCATAGCTGACATAATGGCGTTGATAGCGTCAGTTAGGGCGCCCTCAGTAACACCCAGCATCTCTTTGGTACGGCCTTGGATGGTCACGACCCGGCGGAGCATCTCCGCTTCAGAGACCCCCGCATGGCAGGTTAGACAAGAGCTGTTGATGTTCAGAAGCGGGCTGCGGGTCCAGTGATCGCTGATCTTAACGCCGCCTACGCGGGTGAAGGGCATATGGCAATCAGCGCAGGCTACCCCGGCGGCGTAGTGGACGCTGGTGCTGAATAGTTCGTACTCAGGGTGCTGGACCTTGATCATCGGCGCTTGCGTCAGGGTGTGGGTAAAGTCTGCAAAGCCATAGGTGTCGTAGTGCTCCTCAATAGCCTCGAGGCCGAGGCCGCGCGACCAGGGAAAGACCAATGTGTTACCAGCACCCAGGAAGTAGTACTCGGAGTGGCATTGGGCGCAGACCAAGGAGCGCATCTCCTGGCGCGAAGCCTGCCGCCAGTCGATCCCCTGTTGCACCAGGGCGTTCTCGAGCGCCGGGCGGGTGATGCGCAGCTCCATGGTGTTGGGATCGTGACAGTCGGCACACACTACCCCAAAGCTACGTACCGCCAGACGGTCGCGAAAGTAATTATAAGGGGTGCGGTTCAGCTCGTCCCAGCTCATTTCACTGAGCAGCAGTGTGAACTCGCCGCTGTGGCAGTTTAGGCAGCTCCCCGGCTGGATACGCTCGGTGATGCGGAGGGTCTCCCGCTGATCGGTCTGGGCAAAGTAGTGGCCGCGATCCTCGTTAAACTCGAGCTCAAAGGGGAACCCTGCCCAGGCCATGCGCCGGAACGGGTTGGCCTCGAGCTTGTCAAACGGCTCGCTCCCCCCGTGGGGGGTACGGACACCGTATTCTCGGGTGCGCAACCAGGAGTCGTACTGGTATGGGAAGTTAATCCCCCACACTGCCGGGTCGACTTCCAGCTCACCAATCGGCACGATCCGCGCCGCCAGCCGCAGCCGCTCCCCCTCGGCGATGCGCTGCTGGATGTTGGTCAGCAGCAAGCCTACCCCCACACCCGCAGCAGTAAACAGCAATAGGACAGCAACGAGAAGAAGCTTTCGGTTACGTGTCATAACACCTCCTTAATGCCCAACATCGCTATGGCACCTCAGACACGAGAGGTCATCAGGGTTATGGCGGTCAGCAGTGATCAGCATATGGCTGACTAGCGGCTCGTGGCAGTGCAAGCAGTTATTGATAGCAACGTGGCGGCCGCGCTCGCCGATCACAATATTCTCAGGGAAGTCCCCGGTGGTGAACTTCACCGCGTGGTTCCAGCCGCTTAGCGCTTTGGTATACCACCTGTTGACAAAATCGTCCTGCGGCGCGTGGCAGTCGTTGCACACCACGTTGCGGTGGGTCGAGTGCCGCCACGATTCGTACTGAGGACGCATCACGTGGCAGTTGATGCAGGCCGCCGGATCGTCGGTCAAGTAGGAGTATCCCCTGGCCTGGTAGAAGGTATACCCCCCTAGCCCCACCACCAGCCCGAAGACAGCGGCTACGGCCAAAAAAAGCGCTAGCGGTAACCATTTCATGGGTTACTACCTCACCGCCTTTCCGAACTCCTCATCAAGCGCACTATGAGAAACATGAGAGAAGCCTAGCATGCCGTTAAACTCCTTGTCAAGAGCCAGGAGACCCTCTGGCAACCATGGCGCGGCCCTGCTTTAGGCCTTAGCTGTGTCGGCGCTATTAAGCAGCTGTGCCAACACTACCCTCCCCAGCAAGTCACGGAGCTGCACCGTAGTCGAAAGCCAGACCAGCTTGAGGCCGCAGTACCCCTTCCGCTCTTGGGTGGCACAGCGCTCCTTGGTCTGGCAGGTGTCGATGACCAGCGTGCCCGACACTTTCTCAATGACGTCTAAGAGGGTGACCTCCTCAAGGTTGACTCGAAGCTTCACGCCGCCGTTACGGCCCATCTGGCTTTCGACGAAACCCGCGGTTACCAGTTTGCGGAGCGCCTTGGCCATAAAGGCGGGCGGCATCTGCAGCCCCTTGGCGATTTCGGCGGCGTGGGTGCCGGGATGCTCGGCAATAAAGAGCAGCGCGTGGATGGCGTAGCTCTCCTCGCGCTTAAGCAGCGTTCGCAGCTCGTTCTTGGTCAATGGCGATATCATGATCTAAGTTTAGCTTGCTTCTTTAAGGACATTTGGCCCTGGCGGAGATAGTGCTAACTAGTATACTTAGATATTATTATCGTAGTTAAGGAGCCCTGATGACCACTCACCACGATCTGAGCACCCTCCTCCCCGAAACGCCGCCGGAGAGCATCGTCAGCCGCACCATCTACCAGGATGAACACTACAAGGTAGTGCTGTTTTCCTTTGCCGCCGGCCAGGAGCTATCCGAGCATACCTCGTCCCGCCCGGCCATCCTGCACGTGCTAACAGGCGAAGCGCGGCTAACCTTAGGCGACGAAGTAATCGCCGCTGCTGCCGGCAGCTGGGCCTTCATGCCGCCGCACCTCAAGCACAGCCTTACCGCCAAGACCCCCGTGCAGATGCTGCTCACCCTGCTGGACGGTTGACTATGGCGATAGGCGCCAACAGGCATCTCGCTAGGCCCTGAGGAGGCCTGTGGGGCTTTCTTGGGTTCAGCAAACAAAACCGGCACGGCAACCCCTGGCTTAGTCCCTCCAATTTTAGGTGGGCATGGCGCCACATACACCTAATGGTTACTGTTTAGGACTTACGCACACCCTTCAAATGAAGAGAGTTGCTGAGATGGGTCATGGACTATAGGCAGCATCGGCTGGACTACTGTCAGTTTTTGATCAGCAGCCAGATCAACTACACGCAGACCTACTTAGCAGACCACAGTGAGGAGTATAGCCACGACAGCATAAATCGCTTTTTGCGCCTGGACAAACTGACGCCGAGAACCCTGTGGGAGAATGTACGAGACGACATCGTACCGAACGAGCAAGGCTATGTGCTGTTTGACGATGTGGTCTTATAACGCCATAGTCGAGAAGCGCGGTTGGTGCGCAGGCAGTGGAGCGGAAACGAGAAGCGGGTCAGCTACGGCATCGGGGTGGTGACCTGCGTCTATGTCAATCCTGAAACGGAAGGGTTCTGGGTTATCGACTTTCGGGTGTATGACCCTGAGGGGGATGAGCAGAGCAAAATCGAGCATATGCTGCGGAATGTGTCAATAGCTGATTGCCGCTCATGTCAACAAGTTTGCTGAAGCGGCCGGTTGATCCAAGCCTTTGCTGGCGGGGTGGCTGGCCCTGGTCGGCGGTGGAAGCGTGCAGGATGAGTGGCCTGCGCCTGGTCGAGAACTTGCTGACGCCGCTCGATGATCTCACGATGCCGACCATGATGTAGGTCAGCGGGCCTGAGGTAGCCGATGCCGCTGTGATAGTGGGTATGGCTGTACCAGTGGAAGAACTCCCGGCACCAGGCGCGGGCCAGCTGGATGGAGGCGAACCGCTCCGGGTAGTCGGGGCGGTACTTGAGGGTCTTAAATTGCGCTTCGCTATACGGGTTGTCGTTTGAGACTCTGGGTCTGGAATGGCTCTTATGCACCCCCAGATCAGCGAGGAGTTCCGCCATACTGCCCGCTATCATGGGCGCACCGCGATCGCTATGGAGGGTGAGCTGCTGGGGATCGATGCCTGGTCGCTCACAGCACCTACGGATGAGCTGGCGGGCGATGGCCGCGGATTCACGAGCTGCGACCAGCCAACCCACCACCTCCCGGCTGAAGATGTCCATCACCGTATAGAGATAGTAGAAGATGCCTCTGGCTGCGCCCGGAAGCCTGGTGATATCCCAGCTCCAGCACTGGTTAGGCTTACTTGCCTCCAAGCGAGGGATGGGATATTCGCTACGGTGGGCGTGACCACGGCGCCGCTCGCGCAAGAGGCCATGATCTTCCAGCAAGCGGTACATCCTTCGCTAGCGCTCTGGACGGCGTCTGCCGGACCGAGCAGAGGTAAGTCCCTTCGTCCAGCAGGGTATTGAACACCTGGGCAGGGGCAAGATCGCTGAACCGCTCGGAGCACAAGGTGTCCAGAATTCGCAGTTTCTCCTCGCTGGTGAGGGCAGCCGGGTGGGGTGTGCGTACTCTAGCCGGTAGCCGCTTCCGCAGTGGCAGCCGACCCTCGCGGGCCTGCCGACGGTAACGGTAGCTGCGCGGCTTGACCCCGGAGGCTAAGCAGGCACGCCTTACCCCAACCCGCCCGGCAAAGGCCGCCACTTGAGCATCTAACATGTCGGTCACTTCGCCTCGTCGCTCTCGCGGGAGAGCTCCTGCAAGAGCGCAAAGGCGTTTCCCTGGGCCTCAATCAACTCCTCGGCGGTGCACAGGCGCTGCGTAAGCCGAGCATTCTGCTCCCGTAGGCGCTTGTTATCTGCAGCTAGAGCATCGACCTTGGGACCACGCTTCCTTCGCTAGCGCTCTGGACGGCGTCTTGCCTTGCAACGCTGCTAACGCCCCGCGATCGCGCTGCTTCCGCCATTCCGAGATAAGCGAGGAGTACAACCCCTCGCGACGAAGGATCTGCCCGACCTGACCTTTGTCGGTAACGGCCTCAAGCTGTGCCAGGATAGCGAGCTTGTACGTCGCTGAAAATCTTCTCGGCACGTTCACCTCTGAGCTAGCATGCGTTGATGTGGTGGTGACCTTATCCATTCTCTCTTCCTCTCATGCCCTCTACTCAAGAAACTATTTGGGAAGACCGGCAATCAACATTCTGGCACAGAGGGCTGGAGATGCTCGACAACGTCTTGCACAAGGCACTCCCCTTCAAGATCGTGCTGATGGACAGCTGGTATGCCTCCATGCAGGTCATTAAGCACATCGAGGCTTTGGACAAGCTCTACTACTGCCCCATCAAAGCGAACCGTCATGTCGACGATAGCGAGGGCGAGAAAGAACATCAGCGAGTTGATGCGCTCCAGTGGAGTGAGCAAGAGCAACAAGAAGGCAAGCTTATCCATCCTTCACTTCGCTCAGGACGACGTCTCAAGAAGATGCCCAAGGGCCACCGCATGAAGCTGTTCCGGCTAGTCATCTCTAACGAGCGCACGGACTATGTCATCAGCAATGACATGACTCAAGACGACTCGGACGTTGTGAGAACGCACTGCGGCGTCCGCTGGAAGATTGAGCAGTTTCACCGTGAAAGTAAACGGGTCACGGGACTCGAGGGCTGTCAATGCCGCCTCTCAAGAGCCTTGCGCAACCATATCGCTTGTTCTTTCCTGGTTTGGGCGCATCTCAAACGTTTAGCTAGCCAGCTCGATACCAATGTCTACCGGCTCAAGTTCTCGTTGCTTGACAACTACATGAGGCAGCAGCTCAAGAATCCCTCCATTCCTATGCTCTTGCGTGCGTAAGTCCTATGTTATACCTTTAGTGATATGGGGCTAGGCACAACTCTCATCATGCTAGCAGCCTTGAGCCTGAGCACTGCCCAAGCCAGCTCCCTCCCATCTCTTAACCCCGGCCAGAGGTTGCTGCTGCCACCCGGCACTTACCAGGGCCCCTGGGAGATCGATCAGCCCGGCGTTCACCTGGTCGCCGAGGGGGTGGTGCTCGATGGCGGCGGGCAAGGGAGCGCCCTCATCCTGGCGGCACCCGGCATCGTGGTGGAGGGCCTGACGGTGCAAAACGTCGGCTCTCAGAGCGACTTTTATGCCCCTGACGCCGCTGTCTGGCTGGTCGAGTGCCTAGCGTGCCGCCTTGAAGGCTTAGTGGCTGAAGGCGTTACTACCGGGGTACGCATGGAGGGCTCGCTCGGTGCGGTAGTGCGCGGGGCGCGCCTAATGGGAACGGCCAAAGGCCCTGGAATTACCATCTTTGAGAGCCCCGGTGCGGCGGTGCTCGATAGCTACCTCAGCAACTTTTTGGACGGCATCTACCTGGAGCGTGCCGACAACGCCAGGGTGATCGGTAATGAGGTGACTGGTAGCACTCGTTACGGGCTCCACCTGATGTTCAGCCACAACGTGGAGCTGGCCTTCAATCAGGTGTTGGACAACCGGGTAGGCTCGGCCTTGATGTACGGCAGGGGTGCCCACTACCATCACAACGTTATGCGCGGCCACCGCGGGCCGCTGGCCTTCGGCCTGCTGGTCCATGAGCTAGCGGACAGTTTGCTCGAGCACAATACGATAGTGAGCAACACCATCGGCATACTGGCTGTCTCGGCTGAGGGGAACACCTTCCAGCACAACGAACTGACCGGCAACGGCTTCGGCTTGTTGATCCAGCGGGCACCCGGTGACGGGGCCAGCAGCGCGCTGCTGAGCCATAACCGCTTTCTTAACAACCTCTACGACGTAGCGGTCGATGACCCTGATGCCAACGTCATACTGCACGGCAACACCTTTGACCGCGCCAGCCCGCTCGACCTGCGGGGCGACGGGGTTTCCGATCTCCCCTACCTGCCAAGCTCTACCTTTGCCCTACTCGCCTCGCGCCAGCCCGACCTGACCGTTTTTGCTCTTAGCCCCGGCATACTACTGTGGGAACAGGCTGAGGCCGCAGTGCCGGGCCTGCGCCTGATGACGCTGGCTGACCACGCGCCGCAGCGGCTGGTGGTCGAACCCTCCGAGCTAGGCTCGAGCTGGGCAGGGTGGTTACTTGTCGCACTGGCGCTTGGAGGGTGGCGATGGTTGCGGTAAGCGGGCTCGGCAAGCGCGGGCGCCTGTTTGAAGTCAGCTTTAGCTCTGAGCAGGGCTCGCTGGCCTTAATCGGCCCTAACGGTGCGGGCAAGAGCACGCTGCTAAGCATCTTGGCTGGCCGCATCAAGGCCGATGAGGGCGAGGCGAGCCTGTTTGGCCAGCCGCCGCGGAGCCTGGGCGCGGCTAAGCTGCGCGCTTACCTGCCGCAGCAGGTAGCGTTCCCGGTACATCTGCGTGCGCGAGAGCTCCTGCAGGCGGCGCGCTATCTCAAGCGCCTAGCGGACAGCGCGCTGGCTGAGGCGGTGGCGCGGATGCACCTTGAACCGGTGCTAGCTAAGCCTGTCGGCACCCTCTCGGTAGGGATGCGCCAGCGCCTGGCGCTAGCCGTTGGGCTGATGGGTGGGGCTAGGCTGTGGCTGCTCGATGAACCGGCCGCAGCCATCGATCCAGGCGGCTTTAGCTGCTTACAGGAGTGGGTTAGCGACCATCTCAAAGGCGGCGGACTGGTTATTGTCAGCGCCCATCGCCCCGAGGAGGTGGCGGCACTGGCTACCGAGGCGCTGCTCTTGCGCGCCGGGCGGCTGATCCATCGCGCTAAGGTCGATGAGCTTTACCGGTACGTGTTGGCCGACGGGCGCGAGCTTGCTGAAGTCTTGCCTGGAGCCCGCCTTACGCGGGAGCCGGTAGCTGCATTACGGGAGGCTTATGAGCAAGATGACCAGTAGACGCCTGTTCCTTAAGTCCGCAGCCCTCGGCCTGGGTGCCTTGGCCATAGCTGGGCTAGCCCCGGCACGCGCCCACGGCGGGCATGGTCACGGGCACCACGGCCATGTTCATGGACAGATGCACGACCTGCGGACCATCGGGAGTGACCTAGTGCCGGCACAACCGATCCCCTGGGCTGATGGGCTCTGCGCCTTTTGCAACATGACCCTCAAGACGCCCGAGGGCGACCCGCGCGGCGCTGGATTCCGCGAGCAGACCTACAGTCAGCTGGCCCTGGCCGACGGGAATACCCTGCACTTTGAGTCGATCACCTGCCTGATCAACTACACTTCTGTCCATAATCTGAACGACGGTCACGGCACCACCTTCTACGTCACCGACCGCGGCAATTTCAGCCCGGCGGCCCCCGGCGAGTTGGTGATGACTCGAGCCGCCACCTTCTACTGGGGCGAGCGCCTGCTAGTGGTCATGAACGGCCGCCTCTTAGCCTTCGCTACGCCGGAAGCGGCCCAAGCCTTTGCCGAGGCTCACCCCGAGCACGGCCGGCAGCGTCTGCTGAGCTTCGACCTGCTGCTCGACTTAGCGCCGCTGCCATCAGCTAACCTGATCCCGCTACTGGCCCGCCACGCCGGCCTGCTCGAGTGAGCCGGAGCTATGGAGCGGCGCGCCTTCCTCACCCTGCTGCTTAAGGGCCTCGGCCTGTCGCTTATGGGCTTAAGCCTGGCCCAGCCGCGTGCGCTGCGCGTAGGCGTCGACCGCTGCCCCTACTGCAACATGACGGTGATCGACGGGCGCTTTGCGGCGCAGCTTATTACCCCCTTGGGCCGCCATTACCACTACGACGCCATCGAGTGCTTAGTCGATCACCTCAACGGCCACGGCCCGCCGACGCCGGAGATCGGTGAGCTCTATGCCGCCGACTTTGCCCGCTCCACAGCCCGTGATGCTCACTACCTCCCGGTCGCGGCGCTGCTGTTCTTGCACCATCCGCGCATCCGCACACCCATGGGGGGCGGACTGGTGGCGTTTAGCGAAAAGGCTGCGGCGGAGCGCTTCATCGCGGAACGGAGGCTGCGCGATGTACAAACGCTTAGCTGGGAGGCACTACTTAGCGAGGGGGCCGCGCGCCCTTGGGTCCCCTCTTAGCTTGCTAACGCTGCACCGCCAGGAGGTGCTGCGCAACCCCTGGACCTGGCTGGCCGCGCTGGTTTTGCCGTGGCTAAGCCTAGCCTTTATAGGGCGCTCGCCAGAGGTGGCGCTGTTATCGCTCTACGGCAGCTTGCTGCTCTTTCTGCCGCCGGTGGTGTTGGCCTTAAGCGTCCCGCTGCTGGCCCGGCAGGAAGAGTGGGCCTTCTGGGCAGCCATGCCCGCGCCGCCGGGCCGCCTATATCAGGCTGGGATGGTCGGGGTGGGGGTGGGGCTATCGGTAACCATGCTGGTCGGCCTCGGCTTAAGCGGGGTAGTGTTGCAGCTCTCACCAGCGTGGCTAGTTCTCTTGGCCCTGGCGGCCTTAGTGGTCCTGTGGCTGTGGGTCGGCATCGCCGGACTTTGCGCGGCCATCTTTTTCGACCCTGGCCGGGCGCTCGGGGCTGCGCTCGGCCTCTGGGGCGTGCTGGTGCTCGCCTACAGCCCGTTGGTAGTAGGGCTGGCGGTGGCCTTGCAGCATTACCCTATTGAGCCGCTGTTGCTGGCCGCTCTGCTCGTTAACCCGCTCGAGCTGTTGCGGGTAGCCCTCTTGCAAGCGCTCGAGGTACCGGTGCTAGTAGGGCCGGTAGGGCACTTGCTTACAGAGCTGCTCGGCGGAAGCAGCCTCGCCTGGGCGGCGCTCGCCTTCGGCGTCTGGGGCGCTGCAACCTTCGGCCTGGCCGGGCTGATCTTTGCCCAGCGTGACCGTTAAGGTGCCTAATGAACCCGCATACCTGCTAGACTGTAAGCTGATGTGTTCAACAACACCATCGCCAGAGTAGCAAGGTACCGGGGGGTTAAAGGAGGCAACACTGTGAAGCGCATTACGACTCGTTGGTGGCAGGCGATCGCCTTGGTTGGGGTGTTCGTGGGCGCGTTCTTAGCTACCCCGCTGATGGCGCAGACCACGCCGGCCGAGGCAGAGTTCGACTGGGCAGCCATCGGCCAAGCCGCCTATGCCAACTGTATGGCCTGCCATCAAGCCAACGGCCAGGGCATCCCCCGTGCCTTTCCACCTTTAGCTGGCCACGTGCCTAAGTTAGTAGCCGCTGAAGGAGGGCGCGAGTATCTGATTAAGACGGTGCTCTACGGCGTTATGGGGCCGATCACGGTGCTCGGCAATCAGTACAACTCGGTGATGCCGCCCATGCCCCACCTAAGCGACACCGACATCGCTGCGGCGCTGAACTACACCTTGCACTCCTGGGGGAACGACGAGCTACTGCCGGAGGAGTTTGCGGTAATCCGCCCGGAAGAGGTAGCGGCGCTGCGCGGCCTCGGGCTCAGTATGGCGCAGGTACACGAATTGCGCCTGGCGCTGGGGTTGGAGTAAGCCTATTGGCCCTTTAGCCGCAACCCGATGGCTCTGGCATGGGCCTCTAGCCCTTCGGCTCGAGCGAGGCGCGCGGCGGCGGGGCCAATCTCGCGCAGCAGCTCCGCGGACGCCGCTACTAGCGGGATCACGGTCTGAAAGTCGCGCACGTTGAGCACACTACCGAAGCGGGCCGTCCCGGCGGTCGGCATGACATGGCTGGGGCCTGCTGAGTAGTCGCCGAGCGCCTCCAGGCTGTGTTCGCCCAAGAACACTCCCCCCGCGTACTGCACGTTAGGGAGCAAAGCCCAAGGGTCGCACACCAGCAAACAGAGGTGCTCGGGGGCATAAGCGTTGGCTACCGCCAGCCCTTCAGCCAAGTCGCTAACCAGCACCACGAAGCCCCGCGCTAGCCCGGCTCGAGCGGTCTCTGCGGTAGGCAAGGTAGCCAGTTGACGCTCTAGGGCAGCTTCCACCTCGCGCCACAGCGCCTCGCTAGGCGTCACCAGCACCGCCTGAGCATAGACGTGCTCGGCCTGGGCCAGCAGGTCGGCGGCCACGTACTCAGGGTTGGCGCTATCATCTGCTAAGACCAGCGTCTCGGTCGGGCCGGGGAGCGAAGCGATACCAACGGCGCCAAAGACCTGCTGCATGGCCAGCACCACATAGGTGTTGCCCGGCCCGGCGATCTTATCGACCTTGGGGATGGCGGCGGTGCCGTAAGCCAGCGCGGCAATAGCCTGCGCCCCGCCTACGCGGTAGATGGTGCTGAGGCCAAGCAGGCGCGCCGTTACCAGGACCTCCGGGGCCACACTGCCATCGCGGCGCGGCGGGGTCGCTACCACGATCTCGGGCACCCCCGCCACCTGGGCCGGCACGGCGGTCATAATCAGTGAGCTAAAGAGCGGCGCCGTACCGCCGGGGATATAGCAGCCTACTCGCGCCAGCGGGCGCGTCAGCAGGCCCAGCACCGCCCCCCCTTCAGCGCGCACAAACCCCTCTTGCGGTTGGCGTTGATAAAAGGCTCGCACCCGCGCAATTGATGCCCCAATCGCCTCTTTAAGCTCGCCGCTGACGGCGGCCTCAGCCGCTGCCCAGAGGCTCTCGGGGACTACCACCTCATCTAGCGCCACGCCGTCGAAGCGGGCTGAGTACCGCGCTACCGCAGCGTCACCCTCGGCCTGCACCGCCGCGATGATCTCGCTCACAGCGGCGCGCTGAGCCTCGCTGGCTACTACCCCGCCGCGCCTTTGCAACACCGCTTGTACTGCGCTAAGGCCGTGAAAAAGTTGCATAAGCTATCATACCGCCCGCCGCTCATCACCAATAGAGCGCCTGCGGTGGGGCGCGCCGCCGCCCGGCCTGCTCGGCCAGGTAGCCGGGATCGGGGGGCACGTTCTCACAGTAAGGGAAGTGCGGATAGCATGCCTGAAGCTCCGCGCGTGAGACCTTGCCTAGCTCATCGATGACTGTGATGCCGGTCTCGGTTTGGCGATAACGGGCCGCATAGACGTTGTCGCGGCGGGCGTCGAGGGCGACGATGGCCTCCGGGAGATCGGCGCTTAGAACCCCGGCCGCCATCGCCTCGAGCGTGGGCACCCCCTGCACCGGGATGGCTAACCCGCGGGCCAATCCTTGCGCCGTAGCCAGCCCGACGCGCAGACCGGTGTACGACCCCGGCCCGATACCGACCGCAATCCCTCGCAGCTGCCGGCGCTCTAACCCGGCTTGGGCCATAAGCCGCGCAAGCTCCGGCAGGAGCCGCTTAGCGTGGTCGCGCTCGACACGCTCGAGCAGAGACACCTGAACCCCCTCTGGCGACCAGAGGGCCAGCGCCAGATACGGCGTGGCGGTGTCAAAGCCGAGGTAGCATGACATGCCCTTGAGCATAACCCCATAGCTGGTCAGAGCGTGTTCAGGAAAATTGCTCATGAACTATCGTTCACCATCAGTCCTGAGCGTAACGCTTGCACTGAGCCTGCGAAGTGAAGGGGCCCGTACCAAGGATGAAAAGGCGATCAGTCTTTCAGCTGGTCAGGCTATCAGCAAAACCACTGGCTGACAGACTGATAGCAGGTATCATCTGGTTTGATCCTGCGGGTGCTCGCAGGACTGCGAATCGTTCTCTATCCTGCGGTTTACTCGCAGGACGCCTTTGCAGAGATGATACCTGCGCTAAGGCGACTCAGTATTTGTGAAAACCGCTGTGAGAGCCCGAGAGACTACTTAAGGGTTTCGCCCCTACTTGAATACTCGAATACTTGACTACTGATTTTCGGGAGAGTTGCACTTACGCCCTCAACGCCGTCTGGGACTCGGTGCCACTAAGCACCTTGAAACTGCATCCCTCGATATAGCTACTTAAGATGCGCCGCAGCTCCAGGCCGTCGGAGCGCAGGGCGGCGTCGGCGAGCTGGGCGATGACGGTGTCGAGCCTATCGGCCTGGAAACGGCTCGGCTTGGCTACGAAAATCTTGTCGTGATCGGTCTTGTTTTGCAGCTCGTCCTCGGTCATCAGCTCCTCATAGAGCTTTTCACCGGGGCGCATACCGGAGAACTCGATGGGGATATCGACTTCAGGCTCGAGCCCGGACAGGCGGATTAAGTCGCGGGCCAGATCGACGATGCGCACCGGCTCGCCCATGTCGAGGATGTAGATCTCGCCGTTTTTGCCCAGCGCCGAGGCTTGCAGCACCAGCTGTGAGGCCTCGGGGATGGTCATGAAATAGCGCACCATGTCGGGATGGGTCACGGTCACCGGCCCTCCGGCAGCGATCTGCTGCTTAAAGACCGGGATGACGCTGCCGCGGCTGCCCAGCACGTTGCCAAAGCGCACCGACACGAACACCTGCCCCTCGCGAGCCTGACGCGCCGCGCCCTGGACGATAAACTCGACCATGCGCTTGGAGGCGCCCATCACCGAAGTGGGGTTAACCGCCTTATCGGTCGAGATGTTAACAAAGTGCGAGACGCCGTGCTTCAGCGCCAGAGTGACCAGGTTCTTGGTGCCGATGATGTTGTTAAAAACGGCCTCTTCGGGGTTTAGCTCCATCAGCGGCACATGTTTGTGAGCAGCGGTGTGGAAAACCACCTTGGGCTTGAAGCGCCGAAAGACGTAATCTAGCCGCACCACGTTTTGCACCTGGGCGATGACGCTGTGATAGGTAACGTCCGGCCAGTCGCGGTCAAGTTCGCGCTCGAGCTGGTAGATCGAGTTTTCGCCGTGACCGAACAGGATCAGCTCTTTGGGGTGAAAGCGGCAGATCTGGCGGACTAACTCGGAGCCGATCGAGCCGCCCGCGCCGGTCACCATCACCGTCTGCCCTTCGAGGTAGCCGAGGATCTTATCGCTATCGAGCTGTACCGGCGGACGGCGCAACAGGTCTTCGATATCGACCTCGCGGATGCGGCTGATGCCGACCCGCCCGCTTAGCAGCTCGTAGACGCCCGGCATGGTGCGGTAACGGATGCCGGGCCGTACTGCGGTGAGGCGCTCGATTAGGCCGCGAATGACGCGCCCTTCAGCGGAAGGGATGGCGATCAGCACCTCGTCGACGTTTAGCTGCGTCACCACCTTCTCCAGCACCTCGAGGGTGCCGAGCACCGGCACGGTGGCGATGCGGGCACGCTGCTTGGTCGGGTCGTCGTCTAAAAAGCCGACCGGGCGCAGTCCGGTCTCGGGGTGGCGGAGCATTTCGCGGACGATCAGCGACCCGGCCTCGCCCGCCCCGATCACTAACACCCGGCGGCCACGCCCCGACGTACTGGCAACTTGCAGGAGGCGGGTCTCATGGCTGTAGCGGGCGACGGCGCGGACTGCCGCCATCAGCGACAGGGTCAGTAGCCCGTCGATCAGCGGGATAGAGCGGGGCACCATCAGGCTGGGGCCGAGAAACAGCAGCAGCAGCGAGGTCGGCAGCATCACCGCAGCAACAGCCTTGACCAGAGCGCCTAAGTCGCGGAAGGTAAACCGTTGCCACGACTGGTTAAACACCCCAAAGGCGCCAAAGGCCAGCATCTTTAACGCGGCCATAGCGAAACTCATTAGCACGATGCTGTTGACTCCCCAGGCAGGGGTTAGCCAGTCGTAGCGGAGCGCAAAGGCCAGCGGCGTAGCCAGCAGCACTATGCCCAGGTCGATGGCAAGCTTGATGGCAAAAGGCGACCTCAAGGCCGGGGGGAAGGTTCCTGTCGCTCTCACCGCGTGCTGGTCCACGACTTGAACGGCTCCTTCCCCCCCTGGTTGCGCGACGATGTCATGATGAGGATCATCATGAGGCGCCGTGGGGATAAGCTCATATCACGATTGTGGCGGTAGCGGCCCGGTTTAGCAGTGACCGATGCCCGAAGGCTAGCGGCTGAAAAGCCTAGGCTTGAAGGCTTGCCACAGCGGCCCACTCCCCCGGCCCAGTGCGCTGCGCATCAGCGCCAGGCGCAAAGCTGGCGGGGCGCGTCGGAACAGTTGCCACATGGTGTCAGCTAGTGCCGAGGTTGACAGGGTACCGCTGAGGTATCCCTGCCATAACTGCTCAGGGAGGGCAAAGAAGCTGGCAAAATGGCTTCTAATCTGCGGTGTGTCAAAGCTCATTAGCGCTTCTAGACCTAGCAGATAGAGCTGGCGCTGTCGTTGCCGCGCATCGCTCCAGAGGGTAGCCCAGGCCTGCCGAGCGATCTGCTCGAGCGGGAGCCCGCGGTCAAGCCCGCGGCGCAAAGAAGCGGCCAGTAACGGGGCGAAGGTTAGCACCGAGCCTATCATGTAGCCCGAGGCGGGGTGTACCATGCCGGCCGCCCCACCGAAGCCGATCACCCGCTGCGGGGCCGGTAGCGGCGCGTTCATCGGGAACAGCACCCGCTCGGTGTCGTGAACCTCGCGCAGGGCTGTCCCTAGCTGCGCCAGACGCTGCTCGAGCCGATCCTTGAGCTGCGCAAAGCCCACCGCGGGCCGGGCAGCTAGCGAGGTCTCCTCCAGGAAGAAGCGGCCGTCGCCCAGGTCCATGCCGTAGAGGAAGGTCGGCGGGCCGGATGCCGCTGGGAAGTCGGAATGGTCGGGCGACCCTGCGACTTGTGCGCAGGGCTTATGGTCGGGCGAAGCCTTGCGGTAGTCCATGAACAGCAGCTGCCCAGGCCGCAAGGGGGGCCTGGTGAAGGTGCCCAGAACACCGTAGGCAGCCTGGTAGGCCAGCGGTGCGTGGGGGGGGCGAGTGACCAGAGCGGGGTTGTGTCCGCTAGCATCGATCACTAGCCGCGCCGCGACCTCCTGTCCGTCACCGAGGCTGAGGCTCGAGCCGCGCTCATCGTGCCGGACACCGACCGCTGTGCCTGGTAGCCAGCGCACCCGGCCTTGTACGCAGTCAAGCAGGTGCGCCTGTAGCCGGTCGTTATCCAGCCGCCCGTAGGCCCGCCGCAGCACGGTCTCCTCGGGGCCGAAGTAAGCGCTGACGTCCTGCCAGCGGTTGGCCAGCAGGTCGGCAAGCCCCAGGGGCATTAGCTCGTCCTGCCATATCCCATAGGTATTGCGCCACGGTGTCACACCGCCGGGGCTGAGGTTAACGACACTCAGCCCTTCCTTAACAGCGGCAGCGGTAATGGCCAGCCCGGCGGGGCCAGCCCCCACCACCAGCAGATCGTCCACAAGCCCTGCGCACAAGTCGCAGGGTCGCCCGACAATCATGATCTCACCACCCGCGTGCCAGCACTGCCAGTCACGGCCTGAGCCAGCAGTTCGGGGTGTCGGCCGTCGGCAATGACAGCGAACTGCGCTCCCTCCGCCAGGGCGGCGATGGCCGCCTCGACCTTGGGGATCATCCCGCCTTTGATGCGCCCATCGGCGATTCTCGTCCGGGCATCGCTCTCCAGGAGCACGGACAATAGGCTGTTGGGTAGCGTGGGGTCATCAAGCACACCAGCCACATCGGTCAAGAACACCACCGGGGCAGCGAGTGCGCCCGCTACCGCCCCCGCCACATTATCGGCGTTGACATTAAGCGCATCGTCGCCCGCGGCGTTACTGGCGATGCAGGCGATAACGGGTGTTAATCGCGCGGCCAGCAGAGTATGGATCAACTCAGTATTGACCTGGCGCACCGTGCCGACCAAGCCGAGTTCAGGCCTCGGCTCAGCGACTAGCAGATGCGCGTCACGCCCGCTTAAACCCAGTGCCAAACCGATCTCCTGGGCTAGCAACTTGCTGAGGCGCGATAGCACCTGCTCGATAATGGGGAGGCTTTCCGGGCCCGTCACCCGCAGGCCGCGGACAAAATGGCTGGCTACCCCGGCCCGCTTAAGCTCTGCTTCGATGAAGGGGCCGCCCCCGTGTACTACTACCGGCTCTTGCCCTTGCTTGGCTAGCAGGCGGATCTGCGCTGCCACCGCCCGCCGCGCGCTGTCCGAGATCATGGCGTGGCCACCGTATTTAATGACTATCGGCATGGCTTAAAGTTTACCGGAAAGGGGCGGGTGTGGAACCCCCTTAACCTAGCTTGGTCGGATACGCCCTAACTGATAGCAGGTATCATCTGGTTTGATCCTGCGGGTGCTCGCAGGACTGCAAATCGTTCTCTATCCTGCGGTTTACTCGCAGGACACCTTTGCAGAGATGATGCCTGCGCTAAGGCGACTCAGTATTTGTGAAAACCGCTGTGAGCGCTGCAACATAGCGCTGGGCGGCCGCCAACAGCGCCTTGACCTCTTCAGGATGGGGCGCTTCACAGTAGATGCGCAATAGTGGCTCGGTGCCGCTGGCCCGAAACAGCAGCCAGGTCTGGCCTGACAGGTTGATTTTGACGCCATCTAAGGTTTCGACCGACTCCACGGCGCGCCCGGCAAAGATCTGCGGTGGGCTGGCCAAAGCAGCGGCCAACGCCTCTCCGACTCCCTCCTTGAGCAGCAGGTCGCAGCGGTCGTAGGCGTGGCTCCACTCGGTATCGCGCTCGATCGCGGTGAACAGCTCGGCCAGCGATCTGCCGGAGGTCGCTACCGCCTCGAGCAGCAGCAGGCTGTTGGCAAGGCCGTCGCGCTCGGGGAGGTGCCCGGCCACGCCGATCCCACCCGACTCCTCGCCGCCAATCAGCACCCCACCTTGTAGCATGGCATCGACGATGTACTTAAAACCAACCGGCGTCTCGAGGCAGGGTAGGCCGTGCCGCGCCGCCAAGCGCTCGATTATGCGCGATACGGTAAAGGTTTTGATGACCCGGCCCACGCCGCCGCGTTGGTGCAGCAACCTTAACAGCACGGCGAAGATCTGGTGCGAGTTGAAGTACGCCCCGCCCGGCAGCACTACCCCTAAGCGGTCGCCGTCACCATCGGTGGCGGTAGCGAACACCGCGCCTAGACCTTGCATCACCGCCGTGACCGACTCGAGATTAGCCGGGATCGGCTCGGGGTTGACGCCGTAAAAGGTCGGGTTAGGAACCGCGTGTACCTCGTAGACTTCAAGCGGCAATTTGGCGCTGCGCACGAACCCGCTTAACCAGCCCGCCGCCGCGCCGCCCATAGCATCGTGAACAAGCTGGCCCTTAAAGCTGCGCAGCGCTTCGAGGTTAACTAGCCGCATGAGCGCTTCATAGTAAGAGCGCCGGATGTCGAACGGTTCGATATCGTGGCGCGAAGAGTCGAACTCGGCCACCTGCTGCCTGCTGGCGAGGCGCGCGCTGACATCTTGATAGATATCGGTCGTAGCGGTGCCGCCGTAAGGCCCCTTGAGCTTGAAACCTGAGTAGGCGGGCGGGTTATGGGAAGCGGTTAACATCACTCCGCCACCCGCGCCGTAATGAGTTACCGCAAAGGATAAGGCCGGGGTTGGCAGGTAGCTCTTGGACAGCAGCACGCGCAGGCCGTTGGCGGCCAGCACCTCGGCAGCCCGGCGGGCGAACAGCTCGCCGTTGAAGCGGGTATCGAAGCCGACCACCACGGCCTGTTGCTGGCGTTCCAGCAGGTGTTCGGCATAGGCTTGTGCTACCCGCGCCACGTTAGCAAAGGTGAAGCGCTCGCCGATGATGTCGCGCCAACCGTCAGTGCCAAAAATAAGCTCCACGGCTTAAGCATAACGTTTGCGCCCCCGACTAGGCGCCGATACCTCTGCGGCTATGCTAAGCTTAGAGATCGTGCATGCCCTTGACCAGAACCTCCAAGAGATCGCTGCCGACATGGTGCGGATGCTAAGCCTGGTGCGCGAGAGCTGCCAGCTAGCTAAGCGGGCGCTGATCGATGGCGACCTAGAGGCAGCGGCGCAGTGT
>Ga0208610_100016_pt1 | contig 96848 bp, 92 predicted proteins | sample SubbioR11Jul_8A2_FD_184815 | JGI IMG/M metagenome (GOLD analysis project Ga0208610, IMG submission 184815) | Serpentinite rock and fluid subsurface biosphere microbial communities from McLaughlin Reserve, California, USA - CR11Jul_8A2 (SPAdes) | ecosystem: Environmental > Terrestrial > Deep... | reverse complement strand
TGTACTTAGTCAGGTCGCTATCAAGGCGCGGCGAGATGGAGCCCTTTAAGGGGTTAAAGGTGTCCTGGCCTTCGCGTGAGCCGATCAGGCGCAGCCAGTTGATAACGTTCTCGCGGTTAGGAGCGCCGATGGGCAAGCCAAATGAGTCGGAAAGCTGCATAAATGAGCCTTCAGTGCCGGGCGAGGCGGCCCAGCCGAAGCCCACACCGGGCTCGAGCCCCAGCGTTGTGACCATGTAACCGGCGGCCCAATCGCCCATGATATTGAAGGCGGCAGCACCGTCAACTAAGCGGTCGGTGGCATGCTGCCAGGCCAGGCCGGCGGCGTCAGGGTTGGTGCAGGCCAGGATCTGGTCAAAAAGCTCCCAGACCGCGACCGCTTGCGCATCGGTAAAGGGCAGCTCGCCGGTCCACAACTTGGCGTAGTTATCCGCACCCAACACGGCTAGCGCTACCGATTCCCAGAGGTGCTGCACGGTCCAGCTCTCGCCCACTACCAAGGGCGTTACGCCTTGAGCTTGCAGCGTCGGGCAGACGGCCAAGAACTCGTCCCAGGTGGTGGGGACGCTAACGCCCCAGCGTTCCAGGTTAGCCGGCACGTACCACATCACGTTGGAGCGGTGGATATTCACCGGCACGCTCCAGATGCCCTCTTCGGTGCTGATCATGTCGATTAAGCCCGGCGGGAAGGCCTCCAGCCAGCCTTCTTCTTGATAGAGCCAGGTGAGGTCTTCCATGCGCCCGGCTACCACCCAGGTGTCGATCAGCGACCGGCCAGCGTGGATCTGGAAGGTGTCGGGCGGAGAGCCTCCCAACATGCGGGTCTTTAGGACGGCCCGCGCTACCACCCCGGCGCCCCCGACCACATCGGCTTTTACTACCGTTACCTCGGGGTACTTGGCCTCGTACATGTCGATCAGGGCTTCAATGGCGGGGCCTTCGTCGCCTGCCCACCAGGTAAAGATCTCGAGTTGGTTAGCCTGGGACAGGCCGAACAGCAGAACAGTTAGAACTACCAATAGTCGCTTCATTGTCACCTCACAGGTATGTCTAATATGTCTAAAGAGTAGGGGCCGTTGCTGTGGATGCTGCGGTTGCCGATCGACCTCCCTTCCCGCCATCAGGCATTAGACGGCTTCTTTTTCCCCCTCAGCTTACCGCCAAGTTGTGTCTGACGTAAAGGGGTAAGATGACCCAGGTGGCTACCCTAGCAGAGCTCCGCGACCGGCTAAGGCGACCGCTCCAGCGCGAGCTGGCCGAGGGTTGTCAGGACGCCGTGGTGGTGGGGGGGATCGAGAAGCTAGTCGCTAACCTCGGCGCACCGTTTGCCGAGGTGCGAGCCCTGATTGCCGGCTATCGCGACCTGGCGCCTGCTGAACGCCAAGCTAGGTTGCGTCAGGCCTTGGCGTTGCTCGATACCCCGCCTGCGGCCACGGCTCGGCAAAGTGCTGAGAGTGCCGCTGCGCCGCTTCAGCTCGAGCAGGAGATCGCCAGCCGGAGTGTAGACTTAGGTGCCCAGGCTGCCAAGAAACTGTCAGCTATCGGCCTTAAGAGCTACCGCGAGCTGTTGCAGCACTACCCCCGCCGCTATGAGGACCGCCGCATCTTGCCGTACTTCGCGGCCCTGCAAGACCAGCAGACGGTGACGGTGGCCGGCACCATCACCGGGCGCAAGGCGGTCAAAAGCAAGCGCGGCATGACGGTGTTGCGGGTCTTTTTAGAAGATGTGTTGGGGGCTAGGCTGAGCGCGGTCTGGTTCAACCAGCCGTGGCTCGAAGCGCAGCTCTACCCAGGCCAGCGCCTAATCGTCTCGGGCAAGGTCAAGCGTTTTGGGCGCCAGATCGACCTCCAGGTGGCTCATTACGAGGTTGATGATGACAGTGAGTCGCTCTCCAGTGGGCGGATCGTCGGTATCTACCCCAGCACCCAGGGCCTGTCCCAGGCTTACCTCCGACGCGCCGTCTACCGCCTGCTCGAGGCGCTAGACACCGTGCCTGACCACCTGCCCAGGAGCGTGCTCGAGCGCCATGAGCTGATCCCGCTCGATACCGCGCTGCGCGAAGTTCACTTTCCCACCAGCGAGGCGCTGCTCGGCAAGGCGCTGCGGCGGCTCAAGTTCGACGAGTTCTTGTTCCTGGAGCTGCGGGTGCTGTTAAACCGCGACACCACGCTCCTAGGCAAGCATTTCACGGTACGCGAGCAGGACCTTAAGACCTTTCAGGAGAGCCTGCCGTTTACCCTGACTAAGGCTCAACAGCGCGCTCTGCGCGAGATTTTGGACGACATGGCCAAGCCGCGCCAGATGGCCCGGCTGCTGCAGGGCGACGTCGGTTCGGGCAAGACGGCGGTGGCCGCCGCGGCGATCTACGTGGCGGTCAAAAACGGCTATCAGGCCGCGCTGATGGCGCCGACTGAGATTCTGGCCCGCCAGCACCATCTCAACCTGCTGGACTATCTCTATCCGCTCGGGGTCCGCTGCGAGCTGTTGCTGGGCACTTTGAGCGGGCGCGAGCGGAGCTCGGCTCGAGCCCGTATCGCCTCGGGCGAGGCCGATCTGGTGGTCGGCACTCATGCGCTGATTCAGGAGGGGGTGGAGTTTAAGGACCTCGGGCTGGCGGTTATCGACGAGGAGCATCGCTTCGGCGTTGAGCAGCGCCGCCGCTTGATCCGCGGCCTGCCCGATGTCTTAGTGATGAGCGCCACGCCCATCCCGCGTTCGTTAGCGCTGACCTACTACGGCGACCTGGAGCTGACCGTCATCGACGAGCTGCCGCCCGGACGAAAACCGGTTACTACCCGCCTGGTGGTGGACGCGCGGCGGCGCGAGGTCTACCGCTTCGCCTGGGGCGAGATCCTCAAAGGGCGGCAAGTCTACGTGGTGGCGCCGCTGATCGAGGAGAGTGAGGCGCTTACCGAGACGGTCTCGGCTACCCGCTTAGCCGACGACCTGCGGGCCATGATGCCCGAGGGGTGCCGGATTGAGCTGCTCCACGGCAAGCTGGGCGGTGATGAAAAGGAGAGCGTGATGGAGCGCTTCCGGAGGCATGACTTCGACCTATTAGTCTCTACCACCGTGATCGAAGTAGGGGTCGATATCCCCAACGCCAGCCTGATGATCATCGAAAACGCTGAGCGCTTCGGGCTCAGTCAGCTCCACCAGCTGCGCGGCCGAGTGGGGCGTGGCGAGCATGAGAGCTACTGCATCATGATTGCCGGCGACCGCAGCAAGAAGACCCAGCACCGCCTGGAAGTGATCGAAAAGTACAGCGACGGGTTTATTATCGCCGAAAAGGACCTCGAGCTGCGGGGGCCGGGCGAGCTGCGCGGCACGCGCCAGTCGGGGATGCCGGACTTGGTGCTGGGAGACTTGGCGCAAGACGGCGAGATTATCGAACTTTCGCGCGACTTGGCCAAGCGGATGCTCGCAGCCGACCCTAAGCTGGAGGCCGCCTGGGCCGAGCGGTTGCGCGCCGAGTTGCAGCGCCGCAGTGCGCAGATCGGCTTTAGAGAGTTGATCTGACGGGGTTGGCCAAGGCCTACCGTGAAATTGTTTACCCCCAGCGAGCGCGGCTCTGCTACACTAGAGGCGTGATGCGTTGGCTGGCCATAACTGCGCTGGGGCTGGTCGCTGCCTGTGCGCCGACCGTTAGCGCTCCGGTGCGGGAAGCTCAAGTGGTGCGCCCACTGGTTTTTGAGCTGCTAGACAGCAGCTCGCTCGGCAAGTTTAATCCGCCCGGTGCCGGCGCGACTATTACGCTCGGCGTTGACGCGGTGGTCAGCAACCCCAATAGTTTCCCGGTCAGCCTGCATGAGCTTGACTTCCGGCTCTACTTAGCCGATCAGGCGGCGGTGGCTGGGCGCTACCTGGTGCCAAAGCGGCTCGAGCCCGGTGAGACCGCCGGGTTACAGTTCGAGGTGGCCATTAGCTTACAGCAACCTGGCCTCCTGCGCGCAGTAGCGGAGGCGTTTGCCGGGACTCCGCTGCCGGTCCGGATCGACGGCGCGGTTACTGTCAGCACGCTGGGCTACCAGCCGAGCTTTGCGCCTGCCGTCTTGATGAGTGGCGTCGTTCAGGCCCGCGAGACCCTCAGCCCGCCGCTGTTGCAGATGAGCGAAGCCGAGAGTGAAGTCTTCTGGCTCGAGCCCGGCGTGCCGGTGGTGCGCGTAGTCGGCTGGGCCATCAACCCCGGCGGGGTGGGGTACTTTGTCTACGGTACGGATTTATCACTCACTCTCAACGGGCAGTTGGTGGCCAGCGCCGACCTGACCCCCAGCCCGGTGCCGGCTGGCGGTGCGGGGCGCATCGAAATCCTCTTCTATCCCGACCTGAACGCCCTTGGTGCCGAGGCCAGAGAGGCTCTTTCGGAGGCTATTGCCGGGACGCCGCTGCCGCTGGCGGTGCATGGGGAGTTGCGGCTCGACGTGCTGGGGCTAGGCACTTTTCCGGTGGCCAGCGCTTGGCAGCTCACCGGCCAGGTGGCAGCCCGGGGTTTTTAGTCTGGCAACGGTCATGAACTCCGCTTTGAAAGTTGGCCAGAGCGAAGAGATCTACCACCGATTCTGGTAGTTAAAGTGCCGCTCCCAAGAGCGGATGGGGCATGACGAGTCTCTATCCTTGGAGAAGACCGTCGAACTATAACTTCGGCTCCCACAGCTCCTGGAAGTACGCCTTGACCTTGGCTTCAGACGGACGGGTCAGGAGGCTCACCGCGATAAGCACGACACTCCCAGCTACGACGGCGGGGATTACCGGCAGCCAGCCAAACGTCCATGCCGTCGGCAGGAGGCCGGCGAGCCAGCCGATGGTCAGGCATACGGAGACCGCTCCGCCGGCGACCGCGCCGGCTGTGGTACAGCGCTTCCAGTAAAGCCCTGCCATCAGGACCGGGAAGAGCATGGCGCTCCCCTGGAAGCTCCAGGTGCCGATCTCCACGATCAGGCCGGGCGGGTTGACGGCGATCGCGAACGAGGCGACGGCGATCACCACCACCGCGATCCGCCCGACCACCCCTTGCTGAGCCGGGGAGGCGTTCTTGTTAAGGTACCTCACATAGAGGTCTCGGGTAAAGAGCGAGCTACTGGTCAAAAGCTGCGAGTCCGCGGTAGACTTGAGCGCCGCCAGCGCCCCCACGATGACGATCACCGCCAGCGGACCCGGCAAAAACGCCTCGAGCATGAGGGGCATAATCTGGTCCGGCTGCGCCAGCTCCGGGAAGACGGCTCTGCCCCAGACGCCGATCAGCGTCGCCGGGAAGAAGATCAGCAGGATGAGCAGCGGCCACACCACCATGATCGTTTTGAAGGTCTGGGCGCTTTTTGCCATGTAAAAGCGCTGGAAGACCTGAGGGAAGAGCGGCACCGCCATGAAGATGAGCAGCTTAAAGCCGATCAGCGCCTGCCAGCTCCAGCGCTCGGTGGGGCCGGGCAGGCTGAGCCACGCCTGCAGGTCCACTTCCGCTCCACCGCGCGCGGAAAGGCCAGCGGCGATTAAAACGAAAGCGAGCAGCATCCCGACTATCATCAGGAGCCCTTGCAGGATGTCGGTCCAGGCGACCGCCCTGAGCCCGCCGAAGAGCACGTAGCCGAGAATGATAATGGCCATCATGACGGCGGCGGGCAGATAGGGGATGGCGCCGCCCGTGAGCGCCGCGATGGCATGCCCCCCGGCGATGATCTGAATGCTGATGTAGGGCGCGGTGAAAAGGAGGGCGCTCAGCGAGTAGAGAAGCGCCAAAAAGGGGCTGTTAAAACGGTGACCGAAGAACTCCGACGGCGTTACAAACTGGAACTTGCGCGCCGCCAGCCAGAGCCGGTAACCGAAGGCGAAAAAGAGCACCGCGATAAAGGCGTCGGTGACGCCGACCCCCAAGAAGATGCCCAGGCCGTGCCGGTAGCTGTCGGCAGGCACGCCGAAGAAGGTAAAGGCGCTGAGCAAGGTCGCCAGCGTGGTGAAGGTGAGGACCAGCCCACCGAGGCCGCGGTCGGCGAGAAAGTAGCTGACCGGATCGCGCCCCGTTTTGCGGTAGCTCCAAATCCCGATCAGCGCCAGCACACCTAAATAGAGAGCGATTATGCCAACGGTCACGGTGACGCTAGCCATCTTGCGCCTCGAAGTTATTCTCGCTATCACTCGGCTCCGGCCAGCAGTAGCGTACGAAGTAAGCGTTGACAGGTATTAACAGAAGCATGACCAGACCGGCCCACAGATACCAGATGGGAATGCCGAAGAGCTGCGGGTCGGCGGAGCGTACCCCGATAAGGGTAAGCAGCCATAGCACAGGATATACGACTATCATCAGGCGGCGCCGAGCGCGCCGCTTAGCAGCGTCTAGCATATGTTACCTTTCGTTAAGATGGGGCCTAGACACCGTGGCCCAAGGAACAAGTAGTTAAATGACAGCCGCCAAAGACTCGAAGCAAGCCACGCGGCCACCGCACCGGCGATGGGTAGAGAGGAGAGCACCAAAACGCATTAAGTTGTATCGGAATTCATAATCACTCCCATTGTTGACGTTTCAACTGCCGGTGGCCGGTTGGGCAACGCCTGCCGACAGAGGGCACACTTGGTATGCACTTGCCAGAATAACGGGTGCTGCCGGTTATTGCAACTTGTCAGGAACCGGGAGATAGCTCTAAAAGTCTGTTGACCCTGAGACGGCGTAGCGGAGTGGGGTGTTAAGACGCTGAAGCCAGTTAGGGCTGGGTTGCTTGGAGAAACGCTGCCAAGGGGTCTGGTTGGTGGAGGGGATAAGGTGGTGATTCCAACGGAAGAGCGCTTCAGAGAACCAAGAAAGGGCGCGCTCTGTGGCCTTTACCACCCGTTTGCGCTCCCTAGCCCAGATGGGGTTGCTCCAGCGCAGTTTGAGCTGAGGCCAGGCCTGGAGTAAGGGCCTTAGCAGCTCGGCGGGGTAGAGGGTTTGCAGGCGAGTCATGAGGAGTCGTCGGGGGGTCAAGCCCGAGATCGGATCGAGTTCGTTTCTTGCTCTCATCTATGCTGGCACACTCAATCGCCGCGTTCTTCTCCCGCACGCTCCTTAGCTGCTCCCGCTGCACCACTTCGGCGCGATAGGCGCGGGTGTCAAGGGCGTTTTGGGTCTCCTCAACTACTGGATAACCCAGCAGCTGGGCGACCTCTCGAATACAGGCTTGCGCTACTTGGTGTACCTGCAAGATGCAGAATGGTCGGGCGAAGCCTTATAGCTGCTGCAGCACTTGGCTGTACCACCTGTACCGCTGCACCCCAGCGGGATAGCCACTGGGTAGGGCCTTCAGGCCGCGCAATCCTGCGATCCTGCGTGATCCTGCGGGTACTCGCAGGATGCGCCGCAGGATAGCGCCTGACCCGCTCTACTCGTTTGCCAGCTATGTCCCGTACCTGACGATTATAGTTCCCTCCACTTTCGATGCTACTGGCCGCTTGGCAGTGGGGGCAGACGAAATCCTCTTGGCGTTGCAGTATGCTCTGCTTGGGGGTAAGTTCGGTCATCGTAACCCTAACCTAACCCCATCTTTACTACCTGCTGGTGGGTCAACAAACTTTTGGGGGTGTCTCCTAAAGGGCGCATCGCGTAAGGGCGTTCACTTATAGAGACTGGACCGACAGATGCGGTCCTGCCCGTCGGGGTAGGTCAAGGCTATGCCATGCTTTGCACTCTCCTGTTTAGATCGATAGTCTTCCCGATTACCTCATTAACATTGCGGCCGAGTACTAGGATAAGCCGCTCGAGGTTCACGCGGTCGGGAATCTCTATCACATCAGGTATACCCTGAACTCCGTTCAGCAGTTCGCGGAGGTCCCGGTCCCAATTAGCAGCGGACTGACGCCCGTTCACTGGCTCTTTCATGTGCAGCACACGCCATTTGAGCTCCGAGAGCGCTTTGCGTACCCCGTCGTCATTACGCAGGTTTATCACACATCGTACCTCGGGCAAGTACTCGCGCAGCGTTAGTAGGGTAGCGGCCATGTGCTGGGAGCAACCCATTTCTGGTTCCCCGAGCATCGCCACGGCGTTCTTCATGCGCAAGAGCCTCCCGGGGACAGCGGCGACATCGGCGGGCGTTCGCGCCGCCTGTGCGGCCAGCGCCAAGTTGGCACCGACCTCCGGTATCAGCCGCCATACATTGGCATCAATGAGACGCTCCCCGCCTTGCTTGACAGCTGCGCAGAGTTCGCGCTCCTCCGGCGTTCGTCGGTCGGCCCTGAGACTCAGTGCGTCGAAGTACAGCTCCCAGAACTGGTCGATGGGCGGAGGGACGATCGATTCACGCCGCCCATCAGGGGTAACCCAGTTCCGACCTTCGCCAAGAGTCACCACCTTGCCGATGAGGGCGGCTTCTATACCGGCATCCGCGAGGGTCTGGATCAGTGGGTGAGTGGATCCCGTCGCGCACGTTATAATAAGCGTGCCTTCGCTGATGACTTCGAGCGGGTCGAGGCCGAAATGTCGGCACACAGCGGCGATGTCGGGTGGAACCGGGATGTCAGTAGATATCTCCAGCCCAACCCCTGAGGCTTCAGCCACCTCCCACAGCCCGCGTGCCAGCCCGCCTTCGGTGGCATCGTGCATCGCGTGAACGCCGTCAACGCCGGCAGCCGTTAAAGCGTCCTTGACTACGGTGATCTCTCCGAACCGCCCAGCCGCTTTTTGCACGAGATCAGGAGCGACCCCTCGCGACTTCAGGTCCTCGCCAAACTCCATGGCGAGCAGCGCGGCCGCCTCTATCCCCGCCCCCTTGGTGATAACCACGTCATCGCCGGTTTTTGCGCCGGCCGGCGTGATGATCTGATCGGCATTTCCCCAGACTGTAATACCTCCGATGGTAGGCACCGTGACAGCTTTGTAGAAACCGGTGTGTCCTCCGGCGACGGTGATACCTAAGTCTTGCGCGGAGTCGCTGATGCCCTTGACTAACCGCGCGATGTACTCCTCAGGCGTGCCTGGTGGCAGCAGCAGAGTGTACGTCAAGAACTCGGGCTTCACACCCATGACCGCGACATCGCTTGCCCCTATGTGGACGGTGACCCAACCAAACTCCTCCGGCGTCATGCCGGGGCTGGGGAATATCGGGTCCTCGGCGATAGCCATGTAGCCCTCGGCGGTCTTGATCACCGCCGCGTCGACGCCCATCCTCGGCCCGATGATCAGCCTCCGCGATGGTGCGCCGGTGTGAGGGAGGATCGCTCTGGTAAAGAAATCTTCGTTGACCTTGCCTATCATGCGCTTGTATCCTCCTTTCATAACTTGTAGCCTCGGTTGCGCCAGGCAGTGCCGTTGTCAACCAGACAGAAGAGCCTCGGGGATAACTATTCTCACGATTGCACTCACCACGGCGGCGCCGTCCGAGCGCACTCTGATGCGTTCAGGCCGCTTCAAAAAAGGCTAGCTCACAGTCCAGCGCGTAGCGGTAGCTCTCGCGCACCAGCGGGCAATCTTTGGCGTAGCGGTCGAGGAGGCGCTCGAGCCTAGCGGCCAGCGCCTCGAAGGTTGGTGCGCTATAGGTGCGGATCCAGTCGGTATAAGGATGCTCTGGGATGCCACCTCTTGCCAACTCCTGACCCAAAAAGGCGTAAAGCCGCAGGCAGGGGGTCATGGCGGTAGCCGTCACCCCTGCTTCGTGCTGCCAGGCGGTCGCCAGCAAGAAATCGGTGTAGCGGCGCGTTGCCGACACCGGCCTGGTCTCTTGGAGCTTCACCCCCCACGCGGCCGCATAGCCTTCATGAAGCTTAAGCTCTGCGAGCACCCCGCCGGCCAGCTTGTGAAAGGCGCTAAATCCATCCCACTCAGGCGCTCTGGCCGCCGCGATGCTGTAGGCGCGGGCGAACGCCATCAGGAAAAGAGCGTCCTGGCCAAGGTAGAAGGCAAATCGCTCCTTAGGCAAGGAGCCTTCAGCCAGACCTTGGACGAAGGGATTTTGTAGACAGGCGCCGACCAGGTCCTGATTGGCCTGCCAGAGATCATACGATAGGTTCATCGATATTCTCCTCTCCGAAACCAGTAGCGTGGTCAATTTCAATAATTCAGGTAGGGGCAAATCACTCATAGCAGGTATCATCTGGTTTGATCCTGCGGGTGCTCGCAGGACTGCGAATCGTTCTCCAGGGCGCCTTTGCAGAGATGATACCTGCGCTAAGGCGACTCAGTATTTGTGAAAACCGCTGTCAGTCTGTCAGCTTAAAAGAAAAGAGCTGAGAGACTGATGACCTTGTCATACCTGGCGTGAACGATAGTACATGGGCAACTCCTACAGGTTTCTCTTGAAATGCTCCCAACCTTTGGCCTTAAGCACGGTCTCCTCGCCACCCGGCAGCACCAGGGTGTGCCCTGCTGCTTGCGGCAAGACCTCGCCGATGATCGTCACCGGTGTGCCCGTTTCGTCGTATACGGTCCGGGCGAGCGTCTCGGCAGTATCGGCGGGCGCTGTAAAGCAAAGTTCGAAATCTTCACCGCCCCCCAGCGCCAGGTCCAGGGCTGTTTCACCGCACTGGTGAGCCACCTCTTGCACAGCGGCAGTGACCGGCAGCCGCTCGGCCCAGAGGCGAACGCCCACCCGACTCTCCTGGCAGATATGCAGGAGGTCGCTCGAGAGGCCGTCGCTTAGGTCGATCATCGCTGTCGCCCGCTTGCTTTTGGCGATCACAGCGGCTTCAGGCAGTCGGGGCGTCGGCGTTAGGAGGCGCGCCAGCAGCACCGTGCTCGCAGGCGCCTGGTCGGCGCGCTGCAGCAGGCGCAGGCCTGCCGCCGCTTCGCCCAGCGTGCCGGTGACCAGGACCAGGTCTCCTGGGCGCGCCCCCGCACGGAGGAGCAGTTCGTCGCGGCTTATCCAGCCAAGGACGCACACGTCGATAACGGCATGCTCCGGGGCCCTGGCCATGTTGCCGCCGACCACCACCACGCCCCAGCGCTCGGCCTCCTCGCGCAGGCCCTGGTAGAGGTGCTCTAGCCAGGCCACCTCCGTCTCGCGGGGCAAGACCAGCGAAACCAGCGCCACCGATCCACGCCCGCCCATCGCCGCAATATCGCTAAGATTCACGGCCAGGGCACGCCGACCTAGCTGCTGCGGGGTGATGGCCTCGCGGAGAAAGTGCACCGTCTCGACCTGGGCATCCACCGTGGCCAGCAGCAGCATCTCGCCGCCGCCCTCCAGCACTGCGGTATCATCACCGATGCCGACCAGGACGCTCGGATGCTCGCTGCTTACGATCTTAGCCAGCCGGTCGATGAGCGCAAACTCGCCAATATCGCTTACGCGCACCTCAGCTCCGCTCGAGCCGGCTGATGCGCGCCCCAGCTTTAACCTGTGCCGGCGTCAGGTGGTAGAGCTGGTCGAACAGCACAGCCTTAAAGCTTGCCGGGCCTGCCGCATGAACGGCTGCCAGCTCGGCGGCCAGGCCGAAGGTGGCCAAAGCGCCGGCTGCTGCGAGAAGCGCGTCTTGCTCCACCGCGGCAAACGCGGCCACAGTGGTGGTGGCCATGCAGCCGGTGCCGGTAAGGCTCGTTAGCCAGCTGTGCCCGTTGTCCACCACCAGCAGCCGCTGGCCGTCTGAGACGATATCGCGTTGGCCGGTGACGGCCACTACGCTTCCCCAGGCCCGCGCCGCTTGCCGCGCCACACCCGCCACATCCTCGGGGCCGCCCACGCTCTCGACACCTTTTACCTCGCCACCGGCACCAGCAAGCGCGCCGATCTCACCGGCATTGCCGCGCACGATAGCGATCTTTAGTTCCTGCAAGAGCTGCCGGTTGGTCTCGGTGCGCAGCCTGGTAGCGCCAGCGCCGACCGGGTCTAGGACTATAGGAATGTTGCGCGCTTGAGCAGCCTGGCCAGCCAGCAGCATAGACGCGATCCAGTTGGGGTCCAGGGTGCCGGGGTTGAGGACCAGGGCACCGGCTAATCGGACCATCTCCTCGACCTCCTCAAGCGCATGGGCCATCACCGGCAGAGCGCCCAAATGTAAGGTTAGGTTGGCGGTGTCATTCATCACCACCAGATTGGTGATGTGGTGCAGTAAGGGCTTTTGCTGGCGCAGCCGCTCGAAAGCCACAGCCGCGCGTTCACCGAAGTTATCCATAAGCTCCTTCCCTTTCCTCTACGATCTGGCGTAGCCGCCGCGCCGCCGCTTCGGGATCGGCGGCGCCGACGACCGCCGAGATGACCGCCACCCCGACAGCGCCCGCCCCGATTACCGCAGCGGCGTTCTCCAGCGTGATCCCGCCAATGCCCACCACCGGGATCGAGACGCTACGAATGATCTCAGCAAAGCGGGCCAGTCCGATGGGCGGGCCAGCGTCGGGCTTGGAAGGCGTGCCGAAGATATCGCCCACACCCAGGTAGTCGGCGCCTGCCGCCTCAGCCTCTTGGGCTTGCTCCACGGTCTCGGCCGAGACCCCCAGGATCCGATCAGGCCCGATCAGCCCTCTAGCTAGCCCGGCAGGCATATCGTCGTGGCCGACGTGGACACCCTCGGCGTCAAGCGCCAGCGCCACATCTATCCGGTCGTTGACCAGCAGGGGGAGGCCGGCCTGGCGCGTGAGTTTAAGCAGCGCGCGACCGAGCGCCAGCATCTCGCGGGTTGTGGCCCCCTTTTCGCGCAGCTGAACCACGCTGGCGCCACCCCTGATGGCGGCTTCAACAACCAGGGGGATGGGCCGCTCCCCGGCCGTGCGCCGGTCGGTAATGACATAAAGCGAGTAGTCTACCGGTCGCTTTAACATGTTTAGGTACCTGGGAAGAACTCCAGTGGGCCATGTCCCTGCCCCAGCCCTGGCGCCTGCTCAATCGCTGCCTGCAGGTAGCGGCGGGCTCCTCTGACAGCTGTGGGCAGTGGCTCTCCCAAAGCCAGCCGGGCTGTGATGGCCGCCGAGAGGGTGCAGCCGGTGCCGTGCAGGTGACGGGTCTGGATGCGTTTATCGCGGAAGGCTTCCACCTGTCCGTCCACCACCAGGTAGTCGGTGACCTCTGAGCCCTCGAGGTGTCCGCCCTTGAGTAGCACGGGAATCGCAAAAGAGCTCTCGGCAAGGCGCTGCAGGTCGTCTGAGGTTCTGATCTGGCCCGGTTCAAGCCCAAAGAGCTGTTCGGCCTCGCGCACGTTGGGCGTGACGAGTGCCGCCAGCGGCAGGAGTTCCTCTCGCAAGACTGTGATCGCCTCCAACTCCAAAAGCAGGTCGCCGCTCTTGGCGATCATGACCGGGTCAATTACCAGCGGCAACCCCGCCCCTTGGAGGGCTGGGGCCAGGGCGCTGATCACTGCGGCGGTGCCCAGTGCCCCCGTCTTGGCGGCTTTCACGGGGAAATCCTCTAGCACCCGCTTTAGCTGGGCCACCACCAGGGCGGGCTCGAGCACATGAACGTGGCTGACCCGCCGGGTGTTTTGCGCGGTGATCAGGGTGACCGCGCTGGTGCCGAAAACCCTATGCGCGGCAAAGGTCTTAAGGTCGGCCTGGATACCCGCGCCGCCGCCCGAGTCCGAACCGGCGATACTAAGGGCCACCGCTGGCGCTGCCCGTGTTCTATCCAAAACAAGAACCTCCCTTCTCACCGCAGGAGGCCCGAACTAACTGCCTTTTGCAATCACGCTCCCTACGCCAGCATTATCCGGATCAGGTTCGCGAGGGTTGGGCCTAAGCCCTCTCAGCCAGAAGGCACCCCTGGTGATAATGCTGAGTGTAACATTTGCGCATGGCACGGTCAAGCCCCTTCCAGACCCCGACTTGACTTTTAGTTAAGACTACATTATCTTTTTAATATGACTAAACGCCGAGATAGATCCTGCGCTAACGCTGACCCACTGCGCCTTGGCCGGGCGCTCGAGCGCTGTCTAGTCAGCCACCCCCCGTAGTGCGCCGGAACTTTCAGTCCGGCTGCGGGTAACCCAGAAAGGAAGGAACAAAATGAAGATGTATTCGCTGGTTTTGGGAATTATCGGCGGGTTCGGGGTCCTCAGCGGCCTCATTTTATACGCCATGGGCGAGATCGCTGAGGCTGGCGGATGGGGAGCAGTATCAGTGGCTAAGCTCCTGATGGCCGGACTGATGACAGCCGGCTTGACTGCGGCAGCTTGGATCGGCACCGGCATGGTAGCAGGCAAAATCAAGGGCAAACCCATCATTGGTATAGTCTTAATGGCTATCGGTGCGCTCGGTTTGGTCTATGTCGTTGGGCTCAAACTGCTCTCGTCACTGACTGTGGTCGCGCTAGGGTTGAGCGCGTTCCTTGGCATCCGGGCCTTAAGGAAGGGTGCCGGACAGCCCGTAAAACCGGCATAGCCTTAGCGCTCTTCAGCGGCAACCGTCTGTTGCACTAGACGGGGGTGTAGATGAGGCGCCGTGCTGCGAATTACAGCTTGGTGTTCCCGCCCAGTGTTCATTAGCTACCATCGTCGTAGGCTTAATCATGGCCGTCTACGTTCATCATCTAGAGACGCTGCTGCCCGAGACCGCCTACAGCCAGGCCAGAGCCCGTGAGGTGATGAGTCGGCTTAGCGAGCAGCGCTTTACCCAGCGGGTAATTCAGCAGATCTATCGCCACTCGGCGATCGACACGCGCTATAGCGTCATCCCCGACTTTCAGGAAGGCCATCCCGGTGGGCTGTTTTTCGAGCCGCGGCAAGGGCTCCGCTCGCCGGGTACCAAGGCGCGCAACGACCTCTATACCGAGCATGCCAGGCTAATCTACCCGGCACTGGCAAAGAAGGCGCTAGTGGGCTCGAGCTTCTCCCCGGCTGAGATTACCCATCTGGTGACGGTCTCCTGCACTGGCTTCTATGCTCCGGGGCCGGACTACGACATCATCAAACAATTAGCGTTGCGGCCAGGCGTGGAACGTTATCACCTGGGCTACATGGGCTGCTACGCGGCCCTTCCGGCGCTGAGGATGGCCGCTGCCTTCTGCCGGGCCGATCCGGCGGCGGTAGTGCTAGTGGTGTGTCTGGAGCTGTGCAGCCTGCATCTGCAATTGAGCGAGGTCCCAGACGCCTTGGTAGCGGCCTCGGTCTTCGCGGATGGCGCGGCGGCGGCTGTCGTTAGCGCTCGTGAGCCGGAGGGTCCGGCGCTTAAAGTTACCCGCTGGCACAGCGCCCTGACGCCCGTAGGAGCAGCCGCCATGACCTGGACCATCGGCGATCAGGGCTTTGAGATGGTGCTCTCTAGCTACGTGCCCGATATTCTGGAGGCGCACCTCGAACAGGCCGTGACCCCACTGCTAGAAGGGGCCGGGGTGGCGCGGGAGGAGGTACAACACTGGGCTGTACACCCCGGGGGACGTGCAATTCTGGATAAAGCGCAACAAGGGCTGAGGCTCAGCGCGGAGCAGTTGGCGCCGTCGCGGGAGGTGTTGCGCCGCTACGGCAACATGTCGAGCGCTACGATCCTGTTTGTACTGCGTGAGGTCGTGCAGCAGGCTCAGGCGGGCGAGCGGGTCTGCGCTATGGCTTTCGGACCGGGCCTGACGGTTGAGAGCGGACTGTTTCAGGCGGTCTGAGATGCCCCTCTTGCTCTCCCGCCGGGCCCCCCAGGTAACCGAGCTGATGGACGACCCCGGCTGCGACACCAGGCGCCTTAACAATACCTATGCCGGCTTCAGTGCGGTCAATCGCGCGATATCTGGTTGGGCCCGCATTTATGCCCGCTGGATAGCGCCGCTGGCGCAAGGCCGGGCCTGCCGCCTGCTCGACATCGGCTTTGGCGGAGGCGACGTGCTGCGAAGCTTAGCGCGGTGGGCTAAGCGCGACGGCCTTAAGCTCGAGCTGACCGGCATCGATACCGATCCCCGAGCGCTGACCTTTGTCAACTCGCGCAGGCAGGACGAGGTGCGCTTTCTGCAAGCCTCAGCCGGCGACCTCATTAGCGCCGGTGAACTGTTTGACGTGGTCCTCTCCAATCACCTGCTCCACCATCTACCCGAGCGGGAGCTGATTGCACTCTGTCGTGACAGTGTCGCCTTGAGCCGCAAGCTGGTCATTCACAACGATATCGAACGCGGCGATCTGGCTTTTTTGGCTTTTGCGCTGACCGGACCGTTCTTCCTAAGCTCCTTTATTACAGTTGATGGGCTGCGCTCGATCCGGCGCAGCTTTACTGCTCCCGAGCTGTCATGCTTGGCGCCGCCGGGCTGGCGTGTTAAAAAGCTCTTTCCCTACCGCTTGCTGTTGGTCCACCAATCATGAGCGTTGCTGAGGTCGAAGTGCTGATCGTCGGCGGCGGGCCGGTCGGCCTCTTTGTGGGTTGCACGCTGGCTCAGGCAAGTGTTTCCTTGGCGGTGTTAGAGCAGCGCCAGACCATCAACACCGGTTCGCGCTCGATCGGTATCCATCCGCCTGCGCTGCGGCACTTCGCGAGACTTGGCCTGGCTGAGGAGCTGCTGGCTCGCGGCATCAAAGTTAGGCGTGGCCAGGCCTTTGCTAACACTAAGCTGTTGGGAACGCTCGACTTTACGGCCTTGCCGGAGCCCTACCGCTACGTGCTGACACTGCCGCAGGAGCAGACCGAGGAGTTGCTGGCGCGGTGCCTGTACCAGCTCCAGCCCGAAGCGCTGCGGCTTGGGGCCAGTGTAACCGCGATCGAGCAGGACAGTGCGGGTGTCACAGCGGTATATCAACAGGGCGGTCACAGGCAGCTGCGCGGGCGCTATCTGGTAGCTTGCGACGGCAAACGGAGCCTGGTGCGCCAACAGCTCGCTATCTCCTGGCGCGGCGGAAGCTATCCCGACACTTATCTGATGGGTGATGTGCCTGACGACAGCAGTTTAGGGGACGACGCTGCTATCTACCTGTGTGATGCCGGGGTGGTCGAGTCGTTCCCCTTACCCGGGGGTCTGCGGCGCTGGGTGGTCAAGACCGAACATTACCTCAAAGGGGCTACCGCCGCCGATTTGGCCGGGCTCCTAGCGGCACGGCTGGGTATTGCCGTGGCGTCGACTGCAGCTATGGTCAGCGCCTTTGGCGTGCAGCGCTATCTGGCCGGACAGTTTGTGGCAGGCCGGGTGATCCTGGCCGGTGACGCGGCCCATGTCGTTTCGCCGATCGGTGGCCAAGGGATGAACTTGGGCTGGCTCGACGCCGCTCACTTGGCCGAACTCCTGCCGCGCCTGCTCCGGGGTGAGGCGGGTGTCGACCTGGCAACCTATCAGCAGCAGCGACAATGGGCTGCGCGCACCGCCATCCGCCGTGCCGAGTTCAATATGTGCCTCGGGCGCCGCTGGCGCTATCCCGGCCTGCGCAACGCCGCAGTGCGGGCCATGCTCATGCCGTCGCTCTCTGGCCTGCTGGCGCGAGTCTTTACCATGGACAAGCTGGCCTAGGTTATCGCCAACTATCCTCTTTGTCAAACGGGTTGCTGCGTAGGTCAAAGGCGTCAAAGTCGCTGCTAGCGGGCTTGGGCTCGGCGACTGCCGGGGCAGGGCGCGGTGCCTCTGGCGTTTTAGCCGGGGTCGCGGTTTCGCGAGTTTCGAGCAGGCGGATGAGGTGATGCACCCTGACCTTGAAGAGATAGGTGTAGGTCACGAAGGCTTCCAGCAGCTCGAGCGTGGCCCTGGCGATGTCGGTGTTGATGTCGCGCTCAAGATCAAAGTGCGCCCCCAGCGACTTAGAGTCCTTAACCGCAGCGGCTAGGTCGAGCATCGGCTGCTCGAGCCTCACATGCTTGGGGAGCTTTTCTAGCAGCTGTCCGAGGGTGCCGCCGCGCTCGTTGTAAGGGAGGTTGGTTTTGGCAATCCCCTCAAGCGCCTTGGCACAGGCGGTGACGGTAGCGTCCCAGTTGCCGACGTTGTAGGCATCGATGGCCGCCTGATAGGCGCGCAAGATCTTGGCATCGAGCTCGAGCAGCGGCTCGTCCTTAAAGACATTTTCCCGCAAGGCGGCGAGTTGAGTCATGGGAACCTCCGCAGTCATCCTACCGCTTGTCGGGTAGTCAGCTGGTCAGAGGTAAGTTGAGGAAATAGTAGAGAGGGAAGAGTGGGTTGTGAGGGCTTTTCCACTTTCCACCCGCTACTACCCACTTCCCACTGCCCTAATCCTGGCTGTAGCTTAACAGCGCGCAGTCCGCGCTGACTAGCGGCTTTGCCTCGGCCTCTTCTCCCTCGCGACATTCGGCATAGGCTAGCAGCAACCAGCCGGCTATACTGATTATGGCGATAAGCAGATATGCAGCGTAAATCATCGTCTCCACGGCCCCAGGATAATGAGGCAAAGTCAAGTCCAAGTCAGCGCCTCGTATAAATGCAGCCCAATCCGCTTACGCACGGCAAGGCGGATAGTAGGATAAGAGGGTTAGGCGTGGCGCAGGGATTGTCCCTTAGCGGTTGACCATTACCTGCTGATTTTCGGAGGAATTACCCATGATCGATCTACCAGCGCGAACCCAGCTTGCCGATGATGAGCGCCGCACCTTAGAAGCGCTCGAGCTGCGCGAGTGGCTCGACTCGCTCGACTACGTGTTGCAGACAGCCGGGCCCGAGCGCGTCCAAGAACTCTTAGCGCAGCTCGATATTCGGGCCCACCGCGCCGGCGTCAAGCTCCCGTTTGCGGCCAATACACCGTACATCAACACTATTCCCAAGGGGGCAGAGCCGCCCTATCCGGGCGACTTTGCGCTCGAGCGGCGCATTCGCAGCATCATCCGCTGGAACGCGCTGGCCATGGTGGTGCGGGCTAACAAGTTTTCTGATGGCATCGGTGGGCACATCTCCACCTACGCCTCGGCCGCTACGCTCTACGACGTTGCCTTTAACCACTTCTTCCGCGGCCAGGAGGCCGGGGTTGATGCCGACCAGCTCTACTTCCAGGGTCACGCCAGCCCCGGCATCTACGCCCGGGCTTTCGTTGAGCGGCGGCTCAGTGTCGAAAAGCTCCGCAACTTCCGGCGCGAGCTAGCCCCGGGCGGCGGCCTCTCCAGCTACCCCCACCCCTGGCTGATGCCCGACTTCTGGGAGTTTCCCACCGTCTCGATGGGCTTAGGCCCGATTATGTCGATCTACCAGGCGCGTTTTAATCGCTACCTAGAAGATCGGGGGCTCAAGCCCAAAGGTAGCGGCAGGGTCTGGGCCTTTCTGGGCGACGGCGAGACCGACGAACCGGAAGCACTTGGCGCCATCGGCCTGGCCGCCCGCGAACAGCTCGATAACCTGATCTGGGTGATCAACTGCAACCTGCAGCGTTTAGACGGCCCGGTGCGCGGTAACAGCAAGATCATTCAAGAGCTCGAAGCTACCTTCCGCGGTGCTGGCTGGAACGTCATCAAGGTGGTGTGGGGCCGCTACTGGGACCGGCTGCTAGCCAAAGACCACCAGGGGGTGCTGGTTAGGCGCTTTGAGCAGTTAATCGATGGCGAGTCGCAGCGCTACGGAGCTTTTGGTGCGCCAGAGCTGCGTGAGCAGTTTTTCAACACCCCCGAGCTTAAAGAGCTGATCGCAGGCTGGAGCGATGATGATCTTAATATGCTCAATCGCGGCGGACACGACCCCTACAAGGTTTATGCCGCCTATAAAGCCGCGGTGGAGCATCAGGGCCAGCCGACTGTGATCCTGGCCCGCACCGTCAAGGGTTACGGTTTGGGCGAGTCGGGCGAGGGGAAGAACATCACCCATCAGCAAAAAAAGCTCAACGAAGAGGAGATGCGTGCCTTTCGCGACCGCTTTGATATCCCTATCAAGGACGAGGAGCTGCTTGAGTTCCCGTTCTACCGCCCGAGTGAGGATAGCCCGGAGTACCGCTACCTACTCGAGCGCCGCCAAGCGCTAGGTGGCTCGGTGCCTGAGCGGCGCGTTACCGCCAAGCCGCTTAAGACCCCAGCCGAGGAGCTGTTTGCCGAGTTCTATCAGGGGACTGAAGAGCGGGCAGTCTCGACCACCATGGTCTTGGTGCGGATTCTGGCCAAACTCTTGCGCGACCAGGAGCTTGGCAAGCTGATCGTGCCGATCATCCCCGACGAGGCGCGCACCTTCGGCATGGAGGCGCTGTTCCGCCAGATCGGCATCTACTCGCATGTCGGCCAGCTTTACGAGCCGGTCGATGCCGAGAACCTGCTCTACTACAAAGAGGCCAAGGACGGGCAGATCTTAGAAGAAGGGATCACCGAGGCGGGCGCTATGTCGTCGTTCATTGCGGCAGGGACCGCCTACGCCACTCACGGCATCCCGACCATCCCCTTTTTCATCTACTACTCGATGTTCGGCTTCCAGCGCATCGGCGATTTGATCTGGGCCGCTGCCGACATGCGCACCAAGGGCTTTTTGCTCGGTGCTACCGCCGGGCGCACTACTTTGGCCGGGGAAGGGTTGCAGCACCAGGACGGTCACAGCCACGTGCTAGCCTATCCTGTTCCCACTCTTCAAGCCTACGATCCAGCGTTCGCTTATGAGCTAGCTATCATCATCCGCGACGGTTTACACAGGATGTATGAGCTGCTTGAAGATCGCTTCTATTACATCACCGTAGGCAATGAAAACTACCCCATGCCGCCCCTGCCAACGCACCTAAGCCTAGAGGAGTTGAAAGCCGGCGTGCTCAGCGGGCTCTATAAGTTCCGGCCTTCGGCGCTAGAGGCGCCCCAGTACCGCGCCCAACTGTTAGGCTCCGGGGCGATCATGAACGAGGTCTTAAAGGCCCAAGAGCTGCTGGAGGGCTACGGCGTCGCCGCTGACGTCTGGAGCGTGACCAGCTACAAGGCGCTGCATTATGACGCCCTGCAAGTCGAGCGCCACAATCGCCTCCACCCCAAGGCCAAAGCTAAAGTCCCTTACGTGCGCCAGGCGCTTGACGGTCACGATGGCGTGATCGTTGCCGCTAGCGACTACCTAAAAATTCTTCCCGACGCGCTCGCGCGGCACCTCTCCAGGCCCTTAGTCAGCCTTGGCACCGACGGCTTTGGCCGCAGTGAGGCTCGAGCCGAACTGCGCGACTTCTTTGAGGTCGATGCGCGGCACATCGCCCTGGCGGCCCTGCATGCGCTTATCCCGGAGGGTTTAAAACCCACGGTGGTAGCTAAGGCGCTGGCCGAGTTCGATATTAACCCCGATAAGCCCAATCCCTATACGGCTTAGGGCAGCTTAGGTTTAGACTTCAGTAACGGAGGATCTTGTGGCAGAGTTCAAACTACCAGATGTCGGCGAGGGGATCGAGTCGGGGACCGTAGTGGCGGTGTTGGTCGCGGTGGGCGACAGTATCGAGCAAGACCAGCCGGTCATCGAGCTAGAGACCGATAAGGCCGTGGTCGAAGTCCCCTCGGCGGTAAGCGGAGTGGTCAAGGAGATCAAGGTTAATGCGGGCGAACAGGCCAAGGTCGGCCAGGTGATCCTGGTGGTGGGAGAGGCCGGTGCCGAAGCTGAAGCCAAAGCGCCCCAGGTCGAAGCTAAAGAGGCCCAGGCCGAGGCGAAGCCCAGCCAACCGGCCCCGCCCAAGCCAACACCGGCGGCCCCGGCGCCACCCAGCCCAGCGCCAACCAAGCCCGATGACGGCCGCCTGATCCCTGCCGCCCCTTCGGTGCGGCGCCTGGCACGCGAACAAGGCGTCGATCTTCGCACTGTGCCGGGGACCGGTATCCTCGGGCGCATCTCAACTGAAGACGTGCTGCGTCATACCGCCGGCGGCGCACCGGCTTCCCCCACCGCGCCAGCCGTCCCCGCGCTCCCCGACTTTGGCAAGTACGGCGCTACCGAGCGGCGGCCCATGAGCGGCATCCGCAAGGTGACTGTGCGGTCCATGACTCAGGCCTGGAGCAGCGTGCCGATGGTCACCCACTTCGATAAGGCCGACACGACCGAGCTAGAGGCGCTGCGCCAGCGCTACCAGAAAAAGGCCGAAGCGCTGGGGGCCAAGCTCACTCCTACCGCCATCTTGGTTAAGGTCGTGGCCGGGGCGCTGCGCAAGTTCCCTGACTTTAATGCCAGCGTCGACGTAGCCAATAACGAGATCATCTACAAGCAGTACATCAATATCGGGGTGGCGGTCGATACCGAACATGGGTTACTGGTCCCGGTCATCAGGCAGGCCGATCAGAAGAACCTGCTACAGCTCGCTGTGGAGCTGGGTGAACTGGCTGCTAAGGCCCGCGAGCGCAAGCTTTCACCGGAGGAGATGCAGGGTGGTAACTTCAACATCTCAAACCTGGGCGGCATCGGCGGCACCGGCTTTACGCCCATTGTTAACCCGCCGGATGTAGCTATCCTGGGCGTCGCCCGCAGCAGCCTAGAGCCGGTCTGGAACACCGAGACGGGCCAGTTTGAGGCGCGTTTGATGATGCCGCTGGCCGTAACCTACGACCACCGCTTGATCGATGGGGCGGCGGCGGCGCGCTTCTTGCGCTGGGTCTGCTTGGCTCTTGAGGACCCGTTCCTGCTGTCGTTGGAGGGTTAACGGCCTTCGTTCTGGTTGCCGGAGGCTATGCTTGGCTGGCCAAAAAAGCCTCGACCTCGGTGCGGCGCGGGATGGGCGCTACTGCGCCGTAGCCCTGGGTGGAGAGGGCGGCGGCGGCGTTGGCGTAGCGCCCGGCCTCGGCCAGCGGGGCGCCGCGCAGGAGCTCTGTCAAGAACGCCCCGTCGAAGGTATCACCGGCGCCAGTGGCATCAACGGTAGCCACCCTGAGGCCGGGGATGGCGTGGCGCTGGTTGGAGTCTGCCACGAGCGCCCCTGCGGCGCCGAGCTTGAGCGCCACCACCTTGGCGCCGCGGTTTAGCAGCGCGTCTATGATGGCCTGGGGCTCCTTAAGCCCGGTGAGCAGGCTGGCTTCGTCGAGGTTGGGCAGGCAGAAGTCGCACTGCGCAATCGTCTCCAAAACGATGGCGCGGGCTCTGGACAGGGGCCAGAGCTTAAGCCGCACATTGGGGTCATAAGAGACCTTGGCGCCGCTGGTCCGCGCTATGTCGATAGCGTAAAAGACCGCGTCGCAAGCGCTGGTGCTGATCGCCTGACTGATCCCCGAAAGGTGCAGTAGCTTGGCCTGGGCAAGCGCCTCAGTCGGCAGCTCCTCAGGCTTTATCATACTGGCGGCCGAACCCTGGCGGAAGTACGTGAAGGCATGTCCAGCGTCCGTGTGCGTTACGAAGTAGATACCGGTCGCCGCGGCGGGGTCGCGGATAACGTATGAGGTATCGATCCCCTCGGCCCGCCAGAGCGCCAGCAACATATCGCCGAAAGCGTCCTGCCCGAGGCGGGTGAGATAGCCCACGCTGGCCCCCTGGCGCGCCGCTGCCACGGCCATATTAGAGGTGTCGCCGCCGAAGCCGGGGAGGTACACCTCGCGCCCTCCCTCCCGGAGCTGGTTGAACTCGATCATGGGCTCACCGAGGCTAATAATCTCGGCCATCAGATGCGCCCGTACTTGGCTAGGCCCTCGCGCAGCGAACCGGTCTCGCGGATGAGCCTAGCCTGTTCGGCCTCCCGCTGCTCGATCATGAGGGCGAGCTTCAGCACCTCTGCGACATGCGCTTGGGGTACCACCGCCACCCCGTCGAGGTCGGCCACGATGAGATCGCCGGGGTTGACTGTAATGCCGCCGCACACCACCGGGACGTTGGCGGCCAGGGTCTTAAAGCGCCCCACGGTAGTGCCGGGCGAGACGCTGCGGGCAAAGACTGGGAAGCCGTAGTCGCGCCGGATCTCGGTCACGTCGCGCACGCCGCCATCAAGCACGGCGCCGGCTAGCTTGTTGGCTACCGCGCCGGCGGTCATCAGCCCGCCCCAGACGGCTACTTCGGACTCGCCGCCGGTGCCGATGACTACCACCGAACCGGCCTCGGCGCTATCGATCAGCTCGAGCGCATGCTGGGGCGGGAGCTTCTCAGTAGTCGGTCCTTCCTTAACGGTGACGGCCGGACCCACCACCTTCTGGTCGTTGATGCGAGGCTTAATGCTGTGCTGCATATAGCCGCGTACCCCAACGACCTGATCGATCGCGTCGGCGACCGAGGCGGTGGTGACGGTGTGGAACTGCTCGATAACGGTTTTGGGATACATTACGCCTCCTCGGAAATCAGTAGTCAAGTAGTCAAGTATTCAAGTATTCAAGTATTCAAGTAGGGGCGAACCCTTTGGGCTGAGGCCCCTCAGGGCGAAGCCTTGTACGCCTTCGCTCGGCGCTTCGCTGAAGTTCGCCCTATTTTCTCTGGTGGTGAACGATAGCTCATGGGCGATTCCTCCTAAGTTATCAGATCAAGGCCACCTTCATTCCCAGCGGTTGACCCAGGCCTGGGGCACCCCACCCGCTAAGACGCGCGCTACCTCCTGGCTGGCGCGCTCTTGCAGCTCGCGCACCGAGGCCTCCGAGTACCAGGCGGTGTGGTCAGTGACGACCACGTTGGAGAGGCTAAACAGCGGATGATCCTGTGGCGGCGGCTCGGTTGCGAACACGTCGAGGCCGGCGCCGTACAGCCGCCCGGCGCGGAGTGCCTCTACCAGGGCCGCTTCATCGATCAGGGCACCGCGGCCGGTGTTGACTAAGATGGTGCGCGGCTGCATCAGGGCTAGTTCGTTATGACCGATAAGATGCCGAGTCTCCGGGGTCAGCGGGGCATGCAGCGAGATAATTTCGGCCTCGCGGCAGAGGGTAGCCAGATCGACGTGCTCGATTCCGGCTGGCGTGTCCGGCAGGTACGGGTCGTAGACCAGCGTGCGCCGGGGGCTAAAGGCCTGCATCTTGCGCACCAAGGCTCGAGCGATCTGCCCGTACCCCACTACCCCCAGCGTCCGTCCCGAGATGGGATAGATCGGCTCGGCCTGAGCGATCCCCCAGGCGCCACGGCGCACCGCCTTATCCCGCGACACCACCCGGCGCGCTACGGCCAGCAGCAGTGCCAGAGCGTGCGTGCTGACCTCATCGACGCCGTAACCGGGGGTGTTGGCGACAAAGACGTGCCGCGCGGTTGCTGCGGCTAAGTCGATGTTGTCTAAGCCGATGCCGTAGCGGGCAATGATGCGCAGCTTGGGCGCTGCCGCCAGATGAGCAGCGGTGATCGGGGTGTCGCGCACCAAAATCGCTTCGGCTCGAGCCAGGTGCTCGCCAAACGCCGGATCGGCGGGATCAACGGCGTGAATCTGCTCCACGCCGTAGGGCCGCAGAATGGCTGTTTCGACGGCGTAATCATGATAGCCGTGACCCACGACGATGACATGGCGGCCACGGGTGTTGCTGTCGAGGGTCACGGTATACCTCCGTTATTGGTCCTACTGAGCTGCCTCGACGGCCTGCATGAGGCGGTCGATCCAGTCCTGCCCAACGCGGCCGACCAGGTGCTCAAGAACAGGGGGCTGGGCTACCTGGCGAAAGGCCGCTAGCTCCTCACTGGTGAGCACTGCAACCTCCATACCCACACCGGTGAGGATCTCGTCGGCGTTGAGATCCTGTGCCGAGGTCATCTGGCGGTGGATGTCGCGGGCAATCACGATCGCTTCGTCGATCACGCGCTGCTCGTCGGGGGTGAGGCTGTCGTAGAAGCCGGGGTTCATCATGTACAGGTGAACGGAATAGACGTGGCCGCTGAGTGACACGTGACGCTGGTACTGATAGAGGCTGGCTGCCAGGATGTTGGTAACGCTGTTCTCCTGGCCGTCCACCACGCCCTGTGCCAGCGCGATGGGGAGCTCGAGCCAGGGCACGGTAATGGCGCTGGCGCCAAGGGCCGTAACCAGGCGCTCGAAGAGCGGGCTTGGCATAATCCGGATGGTGAGGCCGCGCATATCCTCGGGCGAGCGGATGGGACGCACGTTGTTGGTGAAGTGGCGGAGGCCGTTATCAGCGAAGGCCATCATGCGGATACCGGCTTCCTCGAGCATGCGCTGGCCGAAATACTCGCCGAACTCACCGTCGAACACCCGGTAGGCGACCGCATGGCTCTCGAACAGGAAGGGCGTGCTGATTAGTTCGATAGGCGGGAAGAACTCGGTGATGGGGCCATCGTGCACCACGCCGAGCTCAATGGTTCCGAGCTGAAGCCCCTGCAGTACGGTGTCGGCGTCGCCGAGCATGCCGGCCGGAAAGATCTCCACCCGGATCGAGCCACCCGTGTGTTCCTCAACATGTTCCTTGAAGGCCAGCGCGGCGGCGTGCTTGGGCTGGTCCTCGGTGCCGGGCTGGAAGTGGGTGTACTTGAGCACGCGTTGAGCGTTCGCGCCACCGAGAATAAGCGCGAGAGCAACTAACAAGGTGATTAGTCGGTTCCTGGACATAAATCTCTTTTCCTTTCCTAAGGGGTATTAGCTTGGTGCCACATCTCGCTTGGGTTAAAGGTTGTTATGATCCCAACTACTCCTCCTTTCAATTGGCGTACCCCAGCAGGCGCGGTATAAACAGGCTGATGGCGGGGAACGCGACCATCAGTGCCAGAACCACGAGCTGCGCCAGAAGCATGGGCAGGACTGCCCGCGCCAGCAGCTCGACCCGCAGTTTGCCGACGGTAGCTACCACGAATAGGACCGGTCCTACCGGAGGCGTGTTCATCCCCAGCACTATCGCCACGATAAACAGGATGCCGAAGTGCAGCGGGTCGATGCCGGCGTGAAAGGCTATAGGCGAGAGGATCGGTGTCAGCACGATCACTGCTGGCAGCGTGTCGATGAACAGCCCGCAGATCAGAGCGAACACGACAAGCAGGATTAAAATCTGGGTCGGGTCGGTGGTAAGCCCCGTCAACCAGGCCGCCGCGGCCTGCGGTACCTGCAGCACCGTGAGCAGGTTGGCAAAGATCGACGCCATGCTGACAATCAGCAGCACGCCCGAGGTCATCAGCGCGCTCTTGAGAAATACCCGCGGGATGTCGCGCAGCTTCAGAGCGCGCGTCACCAAGAGGCTTACCAGCAGCGCGTAGGCAACCGCGACCGCTGCCGACTCGGTGGCGGTGAAGATGCCGGAGAACACGCCGCCGAGGATGATTACGGGCATCAGCAGCCCCGGGAGCGACTGGACAAAACCGACACCCACCGCCCGCCAGCCGCCAAACGCAGCGGCATACTGGTAGCCATGACGCACCGAGATGATATGGTTGGTGATAAACAGTACGACACCCAAGAGGATGCCGGGGAGGATGCCGGCTGCGAACATGCTGCTCACGCTGACGCGGCCTTCGGCGATGGCGTACACCACCATGACGATGCTGGGCGGAATGATCGGCCCGATGATGGCGCTGGCCGCGGTCATCGCGCCGGAGTAGTAGGGCGGGTAGCCGGCTCGCCGCATCATGTCCATAATGATTGCGCCGGGTCCGGCGGCGTCCGCCAGCGCGCTGCCGCTTTTGCCGGCAAAGAGGATGCTGGTTAGGACGTTCACGTGGCCCAGGCCGCCGGGCAGGTGCCCCACCAGCGCCTTGGCGAAGCGCAGGAGCGAGTCTGTAAGCTTGCCCGCCGTCATCAGATCGGCGGCTAAGATAAACAGCGGCACGGCCATCAGCGGGAACGAGTTGATGCCGTTGAACAGGTGCTGCGGGAGTAGCAGCGGGCGCAGCTCGCCGCTGGCCAGGATGGTAAGCAGCGAGGCCATGCCCATCGTAAGCGATACCGGGAAGCCGGCGAGCAGCAAGATGGCAAAGGAGCCAAACAGCACGGCGATCATCGCGGTGCCTCCGGGGTATGACCGGGAACGCTAGGCTCGTTACGAATGTCGGCCTGGACAAACTGGCGCCAGGTCATAAGGAGGTGCATGCCCAGCACGGCTGCCCCGATCGGGATAGCGAGCCCTACGATGCCGCGGGGGATGCCGAGCATGGCTGTCCGCGGGCGCATCATGAGTTGGCTGAACTCCCAGCCATAGTAGGTAAGGAGCGCCAGAAACACCAGGATTACCAGGGCGATCAGACCGCGCACCCAGGGGATGACCTGTGCTGGCAGCAGCGACTGCACATACTCAAAGGCCACGTGGTTGCCAGCGCGCAGGGCGAGCCCGGCGCCCAGATACACTGTCCAGATCATCAAGAATCGCGCCAGCTCCTCGGCCCAGGCGACCGAGAACTGGAAGCCGTAGCGGGTCACTACGTTAAGCAGCACCAGAGAGACCATCGCCATCATCAGCAGCACGACCAGGGCCTCGTTGACCCGGATGAAGACGCGCTCGAGCATCTGGAACATCACAGCTCCTTTGGCGTGCGCTTAGCGTACAGCGCCCGCTTTATGCGCCGCAACCGCGACTGGGTCGGTTCGCCCCCCCGTAGGGCCAGGCCGACTGCTAGGATGTCGATAACCACCAGATGCATCAGGCGCGAGAACATGGGCGTATAGAGATCGGTGTCCTCGGGGATGCTCACGGTCAGCGCCAGGCTGCTCAGCTCGGCCAGCGGCGAGCGCGGGGCGGTGATGGCGATGACCGCGGCACCCGACTGCTTAGCCAGCGCCACGCTCTCTAACAGTTCGCGGGTGCGCCCGGTGTGCGAGATGGCCACTACCACGTCCTCAGGCCCTAGAGTGGCGGCGGACATGTACTGCATGTGCGAGTCGGTGTAGGCCACACAGGGGACCATTAGACGGAAGAACTTATGCTGAGCGTCGATAGCTACCACCCCTGAGGCACCCATGCCGTAGAACTCGATCTTGTGGGCGCGGCTTAAGAGATCGGTGGCCGCTTCGATAGCGGCGGCATCCAGGCGGTGCCGGAGCCGCATGAGCATGTCGATGGTGGCATCGACGATCTTGTGCGAGTAGGCCTCAGCAGGGTCGCCCGGTTTAACCTCCAAGTCGGCATAGGCGCCACGGGTGACCAAACTCTGGGCTAGCCGCACTTTGAACTCGGTAAAGCCCTCGTAGCCGATCGCTCGGCAAAAGCGTAGCACCGTCGGCTCACTGACTCCGGCTGCCTGAGCGAGCGCCGCCATGCTGCTGTTGATCACCGCTTCAGGATCGGCGAGCACCGCCTCAGCTACCTTGCGCTCGGAATTGCTGAAGCTGTCTAGCCCCTTCCTGGCCGCCTCCAATAGGTTCTTCATGGCGATACGGTTCCTGTCGCTTTGTCGCTAGTCGGGGACCATCCGGCCTCCTTAGTAAGGGCGGTGGTTCTTGCACCCAGAGCGGCACTGGTCAGCTTGAAGCCGGAATGGGTTGCCTGGAAGTATAGATAAGGTAGTTTTACTAAAACTGGACCGTATTCTATCGCAAGTCGATGTACCTGTAGGGCTTTACGGCGCTCGAGCGCAAACCCTACGCATTTCACATCTTTGCCGCCTTTTGTGATACTTGCCAGGCTGTTGCTCATGAAGATTACCTCTTGAAACCTTGTTAGTCTTGACGCGGGAGCATCGTTATATTATTGTAATACTACTAGATGGTCAGCGACTCGTCAATGACTTGCACCAGTTAGTCAGCCAACGTAGTCCGGAGGATCGGGTTTGGAGTGGGCCAAGAAAGGTGGTGCTAACTGCTGAAGGTAGCATTTGGCAAGCTGATTGTCACGGCAATTGTCAACAACGCGACTTGCGAACAAAAGGAGGATGGTCTTATGCTAACGCTGCCAGACCGCTTGCAACGCAGCAAAGCCATGTAGCAGCGCCCGCTTCGTAGAGCCATTAGCCAGTATTCTCCGTTTTCAAACAGCCTCTAAGGGAGGACAGATGATGAAGATGAATCGGCGTGAATTTCTTGAGCTTGCTGCAAAGACCACCGCGGCGGTTGGCCTGTTCGGCGTCGTGCGCCCGGACAGCGGGGCCTTCGCCCAGGGCGCACGGCGGCTGCGGGTGGCGAACTTCTTCGCTACCGAGCATTCGGTGAACCGCGCTCTGCGCGAAGTCTTTGTGCCGCGCCTAGAGGAGCTGAGCAACGGGGCATTGACCGCTTCGATCCATGACAACTCCGCCCTCGGTGCCGAAAGGGAGCTAACTGAGGGCGTACGTCTCGGCACGATCGAGATGGGGATCACCGGCGGGCTGGTGTCGTTATTACGGCCACGACTGGGGGTGCCGGAGCTGCCTTACCTGTTCCGTGACTTCGACCATGCCTGGGCCGTCTTCGATAGCGATATCGGCGACGATCTCGCCGGCGAGTTGGAGGCCGAAGGGCTCAAGAAGCTGGCCTGGACGGGCAACGGCTTCCGTGCGATTTCGAACTCGGTACGCCCGCTGAACTCGTTGGCCGACATGGCCGGGCTGCGGCTGCGGATGCCCGAGAACCCGGTCTACGTTGAGACCGGCCGAGCATTGGGATTCAGCGTGGTCACTATGCCCTTCGCCGAAATCTTCACCGCGCTGGCTCAGCGAGTGGTCGACGCCCAGGACAATCCACCGCCGACCGTGCTGGCTAACCGCTGGTTCGAGGTGCAGGACCACCTAGCGATTACCAACCATATCTTCAGCTACGGGGGCATTACAGTAAACAAGCGTCTCTTCGACGGCCTGCCTGTCGCTCAGCAACAGGCTCTGCAGGATGCTGCGAACGAGTTCGCGCGCGTCCAGCGGCGGATGTTAGGGGAGGACTCGAAGGCCGTGATCGCGCAGCTCGAGGCCTACGGGATGCAGATCACCTGGCCCGACATCGCCGAGCTTCAGGCCGCGACCAAGGGTGTTCGGGAGAGATTTGCCGCCGAAATTCCGGGCGGAACCGAGTTGGTCGCACGCATCGCCGCGCTGTAGTGGTGGCGCACCTTGGCGAAGGAAGAGAGTGACGCGCCATGGCGGCGTTTCTGCGCATGAGCTGGCTAGAGCCTTTGTTGGTGATGATTCTCGCCGTGTTGGTGGCGGTGGTGCTAGCGAACGTGATCGGCCGTTACTTTTTCGGTTTCGCCCTCACCTGGGCTGACGAGATGGCGCGGTTCCTCTTCGTTTGGCTCACTTTCCTGGGGGCCACCGTGGGGCTGGCGCGGGGTGCGCACATCGGCATGGACATTGTCGTCCAGGCCCTGCCGCCCCGTGGCGCAAGAGCGCTGCAGACGTTGGCGCTCCTCCTGATAATGATCTTCCTGAGCGTCTGGGGGTGGTATTCGATAGAGTTGGTGCAGCGGTCGATGGCCCTCCGCACGCCGGCGATGGGGCTGCCGCTCGGCTACATCTACGCCATCGCGCCCATCTCTGCAGGGCTGATGTTGCTGGTCTGCCTGTACCAGTTTGTGCGCACGCTGCGCGGGCAAAAGGCGCAGGATGCTTAGCGCCTTCCTGATCGTCCTGTTCTTGGTGTTGGCCACCGGCATGCCGGTGGCCTTCGCGCTAGGACTGACCTTCCTGGTCCTGGTGCGGTTCTTGACCGATTTGCCGCTGATCCTGCTGCCACACCAGATCATGGTCGGAGCCGATAACTACAGCCTGGTGGCGATCCCGTTCTTCATGTTCGCGGCCACGATCATGGCGGCCGGCGGCATCACCCGGCGGATCGTTGCAGCTCTGATGGCCCTGATCGGCCGGGTCCGCGGCGGGCTGGCGATAACTAACGTGGGTGCGAGCATCGTCAATGGCTCGTTCTCAGGTTCGGCGGTAGCAGACGCCTCCATGATCGGCTCGATAATGATCCCCCCGATGAAGGAGCGCGGTTACTCGGCACCTACCGCCGCTGCGGTAACGGCGACCTCTTCGGTGCTCGGTGTTATCATTCCCCCGTCGATCCCCATGATCGTGCTGGGGGCTATCACCGGCACGTCGGTCCTGGACATGTTCATGGGCGGCATCCTGCCAGGGCTCCTGATCGGCGTGGCGCTGATCTTCGCGGCCTGGTGGGTCAGCTGCCGGGAGGGTGTGCCGCGCGGCGAGCGCCTGCCAGGACGTGCGATCCGCGCTGCACTGCGCGATGCCATGTGGGCGCTGGGACTGCCGATCATCGTGGTGGGCGGCATCCGCTTGGGTGTGTTCACGGTGGTCGAATCGTCGGTCATCGCGGTGGCCTACGCATTGATCGTGTCAGGGCTCATCTACCGTGAGCTCACGCCGGGCAAGCTCTACCGCGCCGCGGCTGATGCCGCCGTCACGTCTGCGGTGGTGATGCTAATCGTTGCCGCCGCGACCGGCTCGGCCTGGCTGATGGCGAGCGAGCAGGTGCCGCAGACCATCGCTGCCCAGATGAGCCAGGTTACCGATAATCCGGTGGTGTTCATGCTCATCGCGGTGGGCTTCCTGTTGGCGGTAGGCATGGTCATCGACCTGACGCCGGCGCTGCTGATCCTCGGGCCGATCCTCATGCCGGTTGCCATCGGCTACGGCATTTCGCCCATCCATTTCGCAGTTGTCATGGTGGTGACCCTCGCCTTTGGGCTGGTCACACCGCCGGTGGGCACGTGCCTCTATCTGACGGCCTCCATCGCGCGCACATCGGCTGTCTCGGTGATCCGGGCTTCGCTGCCGCTCCTAGCCGTCATGCTGGTCGCTCTCCTACTTATCGCCCTCGTGCCGGGACTATCCACCTGGATCCCGACCGCCATGAGGTGAGCCTGGTGAATCAGAAACCTCGCTTCCCTGCGCAAGCCCTGCACGACCAGATCGTCGCCGTCCTGCGTGCCTGGGGGTGGTCTTCGGAATCCGCCGAGGCGTCGGCGACGGTCATGGTCGAGGCTGATCTGAACGGGATCGACTCACACGGCATCGCCATGCTGCTCTACTACGAAGGCCTGGTGCAGGCCGGGGCGCTTAACCCCACCCCGCGGGTCATAGTAGAGCGCGAGAGATCCGCCACCGCGCTGATCGATGGCGACCGCGGGCTGGGGCACGGCGTGTCGCTCCAGGCCATTGACCTTGCCTGCGACAAGGCCGAGTCGGTGGGCGTGGGCGCCGTAGCCGTGCGCCGGTCAGACCACTTCGGCGCGGCTGGTGCCTATGCCGCCCGCGCGGCGCGGCGCGGCATGGTCAGTCTGATCACCTCGAACGGCTTCACTCGCTGCGTGGTTCCCGCGGGTGGGGCGCGGCCGATGTTCTCGACCAACCCCATCGCCTTCGGGGCACCCGCACGGCGCAACCCGCCGCTGCTGTTTGACATTGCCACGCCGACCACTTCAATCGGTAAAGTCAATCTAGCCTGGCTCGCTGGCAAGCCGATCCCACCCGGTTGGGTGGTGGACGGAGCGGGGCAGCCCGTGACCGATGCGGCGCAAGCGCGTGTAATCATCTACGACACAGGCGAAGGCGGGCTGACGCCCCTCGGCGGTACTGCGGAGATGAGCGCTCACAAGGGGTACGGCATCTGTATCATGGTCGAGGTGCTCTCTGCGCTGCTGAGTGGCGCTACGGCTGCACCATTCCACGCCAGCCGCACGCCGGGCCCGGGCGGTACCGATACCGGGCACTTCTTCCTGGCCCTTAACCCGGTGGCGTTCCGCAGTGTGGACGAGTTCCATGCCGATATGGATCGCCTGATTGACGCCTTGCGGGCCACGCCCCCCGCCGATCCCGCTCGGCCGGTGATGGTGCCCGGCGACATCGAGTGGCGCACCCGCGCTGCGCGCGAAAGCGAGGGCATCCCGCTCGAGCCCAAGCTGCTCGGCGAACTGGCCGCGCTGTGCGCGCGATCCGGGATCAACTTTCAACTGAGGGACCGCTCATGACTATCCGGAGAGGAGCATTTGCCGGACCTTGGCGATTTTTCTGCTAGAGCCTGAAGTAGTCGGTGATATAGTATCGCTACGCCTCCTCGATACTGAGGGCCAGGTGCCCCCACCCTGATGGCCACCCGTATCGAGTTTAGAGGGAGGCTCTGGGTAAATAGAGCTGCGCTGGATTATCGGAAATAGACATTGCGGTATAAACAGCTCTTTTTGGCATGTTATACCGTTCTTGTGGCATAATTACGAGTTAGGCGGTGCGACACGACTTGAAGAACGGTGATTCAAATGGCAACCATAAGCCAAGTAGTAAAAAAGTGTAAAACAGCTCTTGAAAACCATTATGGCTCTCAACTCAAAGGACTGATCTTATATGGGTCGGTAGCCCGCAACCAAGCCGACTCGATGAGTGACATCGATCTGCTTGTTCTGCTAAACAAACCCTTTGACTACTTTTCAGAACTGCGCCAAGTTATCGAAGTGCTGTATCCCATCCAATTGGAATCAGAGCAACTCATTTCTGCCAAACCCGTTTCTCCAGATGAATTTGAGTACGGAAGTATTCAACTCTATCGCAACGCCAAACGAGAAGGGATACGGGTATGACTCCGGTCAGTGCGCAGGAAATCGCCGCCAATCTTGAACGAGCGGAGCAATCTATCCGAGCGGCTAGAGACTTGGCGCTTAAAGACTGCCATGATTTTGCGGCGTCGCGTGCGTATTATGCCGCGCTTGCCCGCCCCGCCAGGCCACCTTCATCACGTACCCCTCGCTTTACACCGGCCATACTTGGAGCATGCGGCTGACCCTGCTACCATTACTAGCTGCGCTGCACCTGCGCTATCCCAGCTACAACGCGGTGAGCGTGCTCGAGCTAACTGCTGCTAGCGCCCCCGAAGCCCTGGCCACCACCGCGCTAGCACCAGACAGTCTGAGCACCCCTGCCCGGCAAGACACCCCCGAGATCGCGCTGCCCATGACGGTGATCCCCTGGGCAGTCGGGCGCCGGCTCCCGGTCTACGGCCTGGCCGAGCCCCCCGCCGATCCTAACGCCGAAGCCGACTTTCGGCACTACTTAGCCCGCTACCCAGCAGGGCAAGCTCGGCTCCGCGAGGTGGATGCTGCCTTAGACGACCTTCGCGCCACCTTGAACACCGCGCTGACGTTGGCGCGGATCACTGCCGAGCTGCTCCCCCGCCTGGCGGCTTATCACCACCTGCGCGAGCGCCTGTTCGAGGACGGCCCCGGCACCGGCTGGCTAAGGGCGCGGGTAGCGGTGATGGCGCAGCGGCTGCTGACGCTGCCTCAGCAGCGCGTGACGGTGCTGGTCTGCCTCGATCACCTACCCTTCCTGCACGAGGCGCTAGCCGGTCGGGCCGACCTGGCGGCCCCTCCCGAGATAACGGCTAGCGATGCGGCCCGCGAGCGGAGCCTGCTCGATTATGCCTTCCTGGGCGAAGCGCCAGATCCCACTAGCCTCTTGGCCCAACTGCGGGAGATCAGGAGCCCCGAAGCGCGCTATCACGAAGCTAACCTGCTCTTGGCCCACGGGCACGCTGCCGAAGCATTGGAGCTGTTAGAGGTTGCCAGCCGCGGCGACTTCAGCCGCCCCTACTTCCTGCCCGGCTACCTGCTGGCGCGCCTGGGGCAGCTTTACGACTTAGCGGGACAGCGCGACAAGGCCGTCAAGGCCTACCGGGCGGTACGGGCCCTGGCCTGGGCTCCCGCTGAAGCGCTTCTGGCCGCCCAGGAGGGGTTACAGTCGCCCTTTAGCGGCGCCACAAGCGCGCGCTAACAGCCATCTCCGGAATCTTTAGCGCTAGCGCCAACCCGGCGAAGATCAGCCCGGCCACTATGCCACCGACCCCTACCTGCATAGCCCACCCCAACCAGCCGACGGGCCACGGGAGCCACGCCACCAGCGCCCACGCTGCGCCAGCGGCAGGCAGTGCCGCTGCCCAGACCCGTCCGGCGTGAGCGGCGAAGGCTAAAGGTGAAAAGCCTTCAGCGTGCCGTAGCCGGTACAGGAGCACCAGCAGTTGCAGCCAGCCCACCGCCACGCTGGCCCAGGCCATGCCCGTAAGGCCGTAGCGCGGCGCCAGCAGCACGAAGAGCAAGCCGTTTAAAGCCACGAAGCTGAGGCTGATAACGATCGGCGTCCGCACCTGCTGGCGGATATAAAAGGGGCGGAGTAACAGGTTGTTAACCCCCCACGGGAAGACCGCCAAGCCGAGCGGCGCTACCGCCCAGATGGTAAACAGGATGGTCTGCTCCTGCCCGGCGGCAGGGCTTAAGTTCCAGATGGCGTTTACCGCAGGTACGGCCAAGAAGAACATCAGTAGCCCCGCCGGCACGGTTAAAAAGGTGATCAGCCGCACGCCGCTGGTCAGTGTCGCCAGGAAGCGCTCCGGCGCGTTGGCCTCGCCGCTGAGGCGCGAGTAATAAGCCAACGCCGGTGAGATGCTAAAGAGCCCCAGCGCCAGGCTAAAGAGCAGATTGGCGTTCTCGAAGGCTGTGATGCTTCCCCCCGGCAGGCCCGACAGCAAGTTGGTAGCCAGCAGGTTTAACACCTGCCGCGCCCCGGTAGTCAGGGCAAAGGGGGCCATTAAGAGCAGCACTAGCCCCAGGCTCGGGTGCCACAGCCCGCTTAACACCGGCAGCAAGCGCCCGCGCAGCAGCGCCGGCAGCTGTACCAGGAGCTGTGCCACGCCGCCCAGCACCACTCCTAGCGCCAGCATCGGCGCCTGGCCGGGGTAGAGGAGCATGACCGCAATCACCACCAGATTTAGCGCCACCGGCGCCCAGGCGGGCGCAAAGAAGCGCTCTTCGGCGTTGAGTATCCCCATCGCCAGCGCTGAGAGCGAGATGGCGGCCAAGACCGGGAAGATGATCCGGGTAAGCTGCACCGCCAGCTCGAAGTCCACCACCGAGTCTGGTTGCAACAGCAGCCCGACAAGCCACGGCGCAGTCCAGATGGCGAGCCCCAGCAAGAGCGCGTTGAGTAGCGCTAAGGCTGCAAAGAGCGCCCCGGCCAGCCGACGGCCCTCCTCACGCGGCAGCGCCTTGTAGATGGGGATAAAAGAGTTGGTGAGCGCTCCTTCGGCCAGCAGTTCGCGAAACAGGTTGGGCACCTTCCAGGCCACGTTGAAGGCGTCGGTCGCCGCTTGCGGGAAGAGCTGCAACAGCAGCGAGGCGCGCACCAGCCCGCTAATGCGGCTCGCCAGAGTGCCGATCATCAGGGTCAGGGCGTGGCGCGCACTGCTCCGCGGCACAGTGTTAGAGACAGAGTCAGCCTGGTTAACCGTAAGCCTCCCAAGCAGGTCGTTAGCGACCCAGCGCCTAAGGATACCAGCCCTGATACGGTCTTGCTGCCGGGGGTATATGCAATATATCTCACCCCTGCGCGGTAGAGTAAAGAGGTGGTGCGCCTGTTGCTTTTCTACCTTGCACTGTTGATTCTCCAGGGTGCGCTTACGGTGTTGCTAGCCCCTTGGCCGACACCGGATCTGTTCTTGCTGGCCATGCTGACCACGCTGTGGCGGCTCCCTGCCTGGCAATTGGTAGTGCTCGGCTACGGTGTAGGTCTGTTGCAGGACGTAATGGGGCACGGAGCGCTGGGCTTTCACGCTTTGGGCTTAGCCGGCGCGGCGCTAGTGGCCTCGTTGGCGCGTTCCCTAATCAGCCACGGGGGACTGCTCGAGCGCCTGCTGATCGTTGGCTTCGCTCAGATTGCCAAGTGGTTGGTTTTTCTAATCCTGCTCTGGTGGCTGCACGAGCCTGGCGATGTCGTTGGTATCTTGACGCGAATAGCCCTCCCGGAAACCGTCCTCACCCTGCTGGCGGCCGTCTGGCTGCTGCCGTGGGGCGAGGCGTTGGTAGCCAAGAGCTCGCTGTTTCGCAAGGAGCTGCTGTGAGCTATCGCCTCCGCCTGTTCTTAGCCCTGATCTTGACGGTGTTGGCGATCTTTGTGGGACGGCTAATGTACTTGCAGTTTGCGCTGGCCGAGGAGTTTCGTGCCCTCAGTGCCGAGAACTTCTTGCGCCAAGAACGGATAATGCCGCTCAGAGGGCGGATTCTTGCTAGCGACGGCACGGTGCTGGCCGATAACCGGATCGCCGTGGACTTGATGTATCGCGGCGGGGAGATTCTAAACTGGGAGCGGATTCGGTTCTCGCTGGGACTAACGGGCGACCCGCGTCCGCCAGACCCTAACAACGCCCGCGAACGTCTTGAGGGGGCGGCGGTCATAGCTTGGAACATCCGCGAGGAGCTGATCCCGGCGCTCCAGGAGCTTACCGCCGGCCAACCTAACCTCTACCTGCGCCAGCGGGTAGAGCGCACCTACCCCACCAATTTAGCGGCACACGTGGTGGGTTACACCACTGAAGCCGATCCGTGGCGCTTCCCCGGTCATGCCTTGGGTGACCTAGTGGGTCAGATGGGGCTCGAAGCTGGCCTGCAGAGCGTGCTTTTTGGGGTGCCCGGAGCTGCGCTCGTCGAAGTGGATAACCGCGGGACGGTGCTTAACCGCCGCACCATCTTGCCAGCCCGGCCGGGGCAAGATGTGACTTTAACGATCGATCCGACCGTGCAGCACCTGGCCGAAGAGGCGCTGAAGAACGCTCTGCCTTATGTAAACGCTGACCGGCGTAGCCGGGGCTTGCCACCGGAGTCGGTAGTGCGGGGGGCTATCATCGCCCTTAATCCTCAGACTGGCGACATTTTGGCCATGGCCAGCCAGCCCACCTTTGATCAGAACCTCTTTACTCGCCGTCCTAGCCCGGCCGAGCAGATTACGGCGCTGCTTAATGACAGCGTCAACTTCACGCTGCTCAATCGGGCGGTGGAGGCCTATGAGCCGGCTTCGACCTTTAAGCTGGTCACCGGCTCGGCGCTCTTAGAGGGGGGATTCATCGCTCCCGGGAGCCGCTTCCCGTGCTCTGGAACATTCACCTTCGCCGGCATTACCTGGCGCAACTGGGCGCCGGGGTTTCGTGGCAACCAAGATGTCCGACAGGCTATTGCCGACAGTTGTAATACTTTCTTCTGGAACGCGATTGCCGGCACCGCCGGCTGGACGGTGGGCTGGGCGCCGTTTGTGCGTAGCCTTACCGAGCGCGCATTAGAGTTCGGCTTTGGGCAGCGAATCGGAGTGGGTTTACCGGAAGAGAAGGCCGGGCGCGTGCCTACCGACGCCTCCTCGCGCGAGGTCAGGGGGCACCCCTGGCGCCCTGGTGACACGCTTAATATCGCTATTGGGCAGGGCGATATGCTGGCCACGCCGTTGCAGGTGGCGCAGCTCATCTCGACCCTGGCGCTAGGGGGTACTAGGGTGCAGCCACGACTGATCAAGGCCATCGGCGACGAGCCGGTGGCTTCCGAGGTGACGGCAGTGCCGGGACGCCACTGGCGGACGCTGCAAGAAGGCTTGCGGATGCTATTTACCGACTTCCCTGCCCAGCGAGTGATGGGTCCGCGCGTCTTTCCCATCAACGTGGCCGGAAAGACAGGCACGGCGCAAAACCCACGTGGCGACGGCTACTTTCACGCCTGGTTTATGGGCTACGGCCCGATCGAAAATCCTGAGCTGGCCGTGGTAGTCTTTATCGAGCACGGCGGCTCGAGCGCTACGGTGGCGGTGCCTACCGCCCGCGATTTTATGGCCGCTTATTGGGGAGTTAGTCCATGAAGACTCGCGGTACGCGCGGCGGTATCGTCCTAAGCCTCGACGCACAAGATACTGCCTCGGCGGTGCAGGCAGCGGTCGCCGAGCAGCGCGAATTGCTCAGCAGAGTCCATCTAGAAGTCACCGAGCGGTTGCCCTGGGAGCTGCTAGCAGCGGCGGCCCAAGCGGTTAAGGAGGCTGGCGGCGAGGTGCTGGAGGTGCGCCCACCCGGTGCGGTGACCGCCGCGCGCGGTGAGACGGTGATCATCACCCGCACCGTCCGTAGCGGGGCGCGCGTCGAGTCGAGCGGCTCGGTCATCGTCCTGGGCGACGTCAATTCGGGCGCCGAGCTGATCGCCGAAGACGACATCATCGTCATCGGAACGCTACGCGGCCTGGCGCATGCCGGCGCCGGCGGGAATGAACAGGCCTTCATCTGGGCGCAGCAGATCCTGTCGCCGCAGTTGCGCATTGCCGGCGCTTTAGCCCAAGCGGGCGACCATGCTAGCCGACCCGCCTTACCGGAGATCGCCCGCTTGCACCAGGGGCAGATCGTGCTGCGAGTGTGGGAGTTTTAATTGGTAACAACGATCCTCTCCAACGGTTATGGCGAGGATGCTGTCGGCGCGCTGCTGGCCGCCGAGCTGCTTAAGGCTACTCCCTCTTGGCAGGTGCAAGCCTTCCCGATTGTAGATGCGGGCCGGGCCTACGAGCCGCTAAACATCCCGATTCTGGGGCCGCGCCGGGTGATGCCGAGCGGAGGCTTACTGCTGCACCATCCGCGGCTACTAGTAGCTGACCTGCGCGCCGGCTTCCTGGCTATGACCTGGCGGCAGCTCCGCGACTTGCGGCGGCTTAAGACCGACCTGCTGCTGGTAGTGGGCGATGTGTACGCGCTGCTGCTAGCCAGCCAGGTCAGGACGCAGCGGCGCTACCAGGTGCAGCCGCTGATCTCGGCCTACCATGCTGCTGAGGGCCGGCCTCCCCCGCACCGGTTGTTCATGGAGGAGTTCACCGGGCTCGAGCGCTTCCTGATGCGCCGCCTGGTCCGGCAGGTCTACGTCCGCGATGAGCCTACCGCTGTGCTCCTCAGAGCCAAGGGGGTGCCGCAGGTGACCAGCCTGGGCAACCCCATGCTCGACGCGCTGAGCGTTATCCCGCGGCCGTTGGGTCTAAAACCGCCGGTAGTGGCGCTCTTGCCGGGGAGCAGGGGCTATGCCGCCGAGGCGCTAGCGCTGATGCTGAAGGCCATGACTCACTGGCCGGAAGCACAGGGGGTGGTGGCCTGGGCTCTGGAGCTGGACGCGCTCCCGTCGCCAGCAGGGTGGCAGCGCGAAGTGCTCGCTCCAGGACGGATCAGGCTGCGCTGCGGCAGTACTGCGGTGCCGGTTTTGCGCGAGCGCTTTGCCGACATCCTGCACGCCTGCGACCTGGTCATCGGCACTGCCGGCACCGCCCATGAGCAGGCCGCGGCACTCGGCAAGCCGGTAGTGGCGTTTCCGGTCGCGCCCTATTATTCACGCGGTTTTTTGCGCAACCAGACTCGCTTGTTGGGCGCGGCCCTAACCGTGGCTCCGGCGGAACCGGTAGCCCTGGCGGCGGCGCTGCGGGCGCTCTGGTCCGACTCCGAGCGCTACGAGCGCGCTGCTCGCGCAGGCCGCGAACGGATGGGGGAGGCGGGTGGCAGCGCGCGGATCGTGGCCGACATCTTGCAGCGGGAAGGGCTTAGGCCAGTCCCTGCAGAAAGCTGTGCAAGGCCGCGTTGAACGCTTCCGGCGCCTCAAGGTTGCTCAGATGCCCGGCGCCGGGGATAACCGCTAGAGCAGCCCCTGGAATAGCTTCAGCCAGGCTTGCAGCTAACGCTGGAGGAGTCAGCGGGTCGTGCTCGGCGCCGATTACCAGGGTCGGGACGGTAATGTCTGCCAACAGCCGGCGCGAGTCGGGGCGGATAGCCATCCCCCGGAGCGCAGCGCTGACCGCCTCGGGTGGCGCTTCGGCCAGGGCGGCCTCGAGCTGAGAGCGCAGTGCCGGGCTGGGGGCATAGACCAGCTTCGGCAGCAGCGTCTCCCGCAGCACCGTGCTCCCTTCGCTTAGCACGCGCTGCGCCGTCTGCCGCCGCCCCTCGGCAGCTTCCGGGGTATCGGCCTCGGCTTTGGTGTTGGCCAGCACCAGGCCGCGCAGCAGCTCGGGGTGGCGCTCAACGAGGCGCAGCGCGGCGTAGCCGCCCATCGACAGGCCGACCACCACCGCCGGGGTCAGCTCGAGCGCTTGCCAAACGGCGTAAGCGTTATCGGCGTAGCGCTCCATGTCGCAGAGCCCGACTAGGCTCGAGCCGCCAAAACCCGGTGCGTTTACCGTCAGCGGCGTGAAGCCTAGCTCCTTGACAACCCCCAACTGCGGCGCCCACATCCGGCCGTCGAGCGGGAAGGCGTGCAAAAAGATCACCGGCGGGCCGAGGCTAAGCCCCACCGTGACGATGGCGTCGCCGAGCGGCAGCTTCACGACGGCTCCGACACGGTGGCGGTGGCGGGGTCGCAACGGTAGGCCGTATCCTGCGTCCTGCACACGAGTTGCAGGATGTGCGCAGGATGCAGCGCAGCGCGCTTAATCGCTTCGACCAGGGCAGCGTCCTTGACCACGATCCCTTGCACCGTGACGGCCAGAACGTCGCCGCGTTGCGAGGCGGCTCGCCAGTCTTTCAGCAGTGCAGCGTCCTTTAGCAGCACGGCGCCGATCAGATCACGGGCCTCAAAAGCTGGGTAGGTCATGACGCCACTATAGCCGAACAAGCCGTTAAGGTGACCTTAAGGTAGCCGCTGCAAGCTGTTGCTTGGAGGTAAGTTATGAAGAAGCTGGCAACCATACTCCTTATCAGTCTTAGTCTTAGTCTCGCCTTGGCGCTCGAGCTCCCCTTTGGGCAGCTAACGCTAACAGACGACACCGGCCGCTTGATCGGCGCCGGCAAACTGGTCTACGATAACTTCGATCTCGACCTGCTGCAGGGCTTTAGCGGTTTTGCCACCCTGACCATCTCGCAGCGCGATGGCACGGTGGGGTCGTTCGAGGTGATGGTTACCGAGACCAACGATGTAGTGGTCATCAGCGGCGCGGAGCTAATCTCGCTGCGCGACACCTTACAGGCGGCCGGCCTGGAGTTTGAGGTTTGGCGCGAAGACGCCGACGATATCGCGCGAGTCGATATCGCGGGGATCGAAGCGGCGGTGTGGGCGCTAGAGGCCGAAGCGCTGGCCCTGGGTGTAACCGCGGAGCTGTTCCAGGCGGAGTTTACTACCCTGGTCTGGGCAACGGTAGATCTGATGGAGGCCGGGCTGAGCCAAGCCGAAGCCCTGGAAGTGCTGCGCCAGACTATCGCGACCGACCCCAGCCTGCGGGAAGCGACCACCATCGTAGCGGCTAAGATCGACCTTACAGAGGCCGGCCTGTCAGTGGCAGCGGCCCAAGCCTTCCTGGCTCTGCGCGCTGACGCTTTCGGCATCGACCACCGGATCTTCCTGCAGGAGTACAGCACCTTAGCGGCAGCCTTGATCGATCTGGTCGAGGCCGGCATCGACGAAGCCACCGCGCTGGCGCTCCTGACAGAGGCGATGGGGCGTGACCCCAGCCTGGAAGAGGTCACCACCATCGTAGCTAAGTTTATCGACCAACGCGAGGCTCAGCGCGAAGATGACGACTACCACAACGATGATGACGATGACGACGACGATGATGACTATGACGATGACGACGACGATGACTATGACAACGATGACGACGACGACGATGATGACGACCGCTAACTGGGATAAATGAGAGCTGCCGGCACAGGGTGGACAGCAACTGTCCGCCCTGTGCGGTAGAATGCTTACGAGGTTACTGATGTTCCGAGTACTAGGGTTACTGTTGGCTTGTTGCCTGCTGGCGGGCGCGGCGCTGGCCGTGTCGCTGCCAGTCGGCAGCGAGCTGATCATCACCGATAGCCGCGGTGAGGTAGTGCTGGGCTATGGGCGGGTGGTGGAGAGCCGGCTCGAGCTGATGCTGAGCGAGCGCCTCCAGGATTTTGTGATGCTGATCCTGGCGCCGACGGGCACCGTTGAGGTGCGCCAGGGGCGGGTCGATGCCACGGGGGTGCCGCTTTTGCTGGACGATGCCGGAACTTGGCAGCCGCTTGCAGCACTGGTGCAGGCTGCCGACCTAAGGCTGTTGCTGCGGCGCGTGCCGGAGGGGACCTTTAGCGGGCGCCTGGACTTTGATGACGACCTGTTGGACGATGACGGCGACCGGGGCCGCGACGCGGCGCCGCCTGGTGGCGACGATGACGCGGGAGGAGAGGACGACGATGATGGCGATGATGACGACGATGATGGCGACGACGACGATGGCGATGACGACGATGGCGATGACGGCTGAACCCGCCTGAAGCCTGGGGAGGGTACGTGCGGTCTGGGCTAACCTCGCGGATTGTGTGGCTGTTAGGGCTGTGGCTGGTGCTGTCGGGCTGCGCCCCGGCGGTGCAGCCCGCGGCTGTGCAGGTGGTGCATTTGACCTTCTCAGCCGACGCTTGGGGCGGCCTTCCTTTTACCGCTGAGGCCAGGCAGAGGACGATGGTGCAGGCCGTGTTGGACAGGCGCGTAGAGCGGCTCGAGCAGGCGGTAGCTACCACCGTTGACGCTCAGCCGGCCAGTGTGCTGCTTAGCGTGCAGGGCTTCACCGCCTTTTTTGAGGTCGATGCCCGCAGCGGCTTACCTATTGTTAGTAGCGGCTATCAGCTCGAGCTGCACCTAGCCCAGGGCGCGCCGACCGTGCATGCCCGGCTCACCAACCGCGCGACCGGCATTACCCGCGGCCTGCGCCTCGATCCGGCTAGACTTCCATGAGCGCCCGGATCCTGGTGGTAGAGGACGATCTTAAGTTGGCGCAGTTGCTGAGTAGTGAGCTTAGGCAGGCGCGCTATCAGGTGGTGGCGGTCCACACCGGCGCCGACGCGCTGGCACAGGCCGAGAACGAGCGTTTCGATCTGGTGATCCTCGACCTTAACCTCCCCGACATCGACGGCCTGGAGGTGGCGCAGTGGCTGACCCGCGCAGCGCCAGCCAATATCCTGATGCTGACCGCGCGCAGCGACGTCAAGAGCCGCGTCGAAGGGCTCTACGCCGGCGCCAGCGACTACCTCACTAAGCCGTTTAGCGTGCCAGAGCTGCTGGCCCGCGTACATGTGCGCCTCAGAAGCCGCCAAGCCGACCTCCAGGTGATCGAACATGGCGCGCTCTCACTCGACCCGCAGTCGGGGGCGTGCTATGCCAGCGGTGAGCTGCTCCCTCTGACTGCTCAGGAGTTCAAGGTGTTGCTGCTGCTCTTAGAGCAGCGCGGGCGGATCTTCTCTAAGGAGACTCTGGAGGAGCGCCTCTATCAGGGCGACCTGCCCGGCTCGAACACGATTGAGGTCTTCATCTCCAATCTGCGCAAGAAGCTCGCCGCCGCCGGGGTCGAAGGGCTAATCAGCACAGTGCGGGGCCTGGGCTACGTGGTGCGCTAGCTCGTGACGCTCCGCCTGCGCCTGAGCCTGCTGTTAAGCGTGCTGCTGCTGGTCGGCTTGGGCCTGTTTGGCGGCTTGGCCTATCTGCTGTTTATTAGGCAGCAACAGGCGCAGCTTGAAGACCTGCTGCAGCGCGACCTACAGCGGCTTAAGCTACTGACCCAGGAGGTCGAGGTGGGCGCCCGGCTAGTGGGGGGCAACCAGGGCGCCCTGGTGGTGCAGATGGTCAGTGCGGCGGGCCAGGTGGTGCTGCCGTTTGGGGCCGGCGAAGCTTTGCCGCTCGCTACCGAGCCGACCTCTGTTAGCCTGGGCGGCCGGCACCTGTTGGTGGCGAGCGTCCCCTGGAACTCGCCTGGCGGCGCCACACTTGGCACTATTCGGGTCGGCCTCGCCCTGGATGAGGCGTTGTTGGTTAGGCAGGAGCTGCTAAGAGCGCTATTGCTGAGCGGCGCGATCATTGCGCTGCTGGCGCTGCTGCTCGGGCTGGGCTTACTACAGCGAGCGCTCGATCCGCTCGCCTCGCTGGCGACTCAGGCCCGTGCCGTCGATCCGGTCAGGCCGCGCCTGGCTAGCTATCAGGGGCCAGACGATGAGGTAGCGTCCGTTGCTCATGCTCTGAATACCGCCCTGGAGGGGATTCGCTCCCGGCAGGAGGCTGAGCGCGCGGCGCTAGCCGAGATTGCCCATGAGCTGGCCGCGCCGCTGACCCTGGTAGCGGCGCATCTCGCGAGGCTGTTGGCACAGCGCCCTGACGACGTGGGGGTCGGCGCCGCCCACGATGCCGCCGTTGAGCTGCTCTATACCTCCCAGGATCTGCTGACGCTGGCGCGGGGCGAGCTCGAGCTAGCCCTGAACTGGGAGATCGTCGATCTTGCAGCGGTGATGGAGCGGGTAGCGCGTGAATATCCCGGTGTAACGGTGGCCGTGGCCGCCACGGCACCGGTGGTGGGAGATGTGCAACGCCTGACCCAACTGGTGCGCAACCTGGTGCGCAACGCGGTGCAGGCTACCGGCGACGCTGCTGCTGTGGCTATGCGCCTCGCAGCCGCTGCTGAGACGGTCCGCCTGGCGGTGGTTGATCGGGGCCCTGGAATTGCCGAGCGCGACCTGCCCAGGCTGTTTGAGCGCTTTTACTCCGGCGGCCAGGGGGCAGGGGTCGGCCTCCATGTCGCGCAACAGATCGCTTTGCAGCATCAGGGGCGCATCGAGGTGGTCAGCGAGCTGGGCCGAGGTAGCACTTTCACCCTGATATTGCCAACGCTCGAGTCGCAGCTCGAGCCGGGTTAGCAGCGAAACATAACTTTCACGCACAAATAGTGTCGTGAAATCTATCACATAATAAAATTATAACACTAGAGGGCATTCGAAAAATCCCTTGGACGGCGTAGCAAGTAGCTGGCTTGCGGTGAGCGCGACAGGTATCTTGCCCCTGTCAGCAGGGTAGCCGTTTTCTGAACGACCTCTACCCCTAAAGTAGCTGTGCCGGCCAAAGTCACGTTATCGGATATCGGAGCGCGTGCCGGCGCCCTTTCCTGAGATGTGATCGTAGACCCAGGATGGCCGAGTTGCGGACTACTGTCGGCCTTCGCCGAGTAGCTCGAGCAGACGCGAGAGGCAGCGGAAGTGCTTGGCGGCATAGGCGCTATGGCGGTAGCTGGCATCAAACAGCTCGCTAATAGGCAGATCCCCGCTGATTCGCAGGCCGAGTTTTAAGTCGTAGAGCTTGTCAACGAAGTGTACGAAGCGCAGCGCGCTGTTCTGATCCTTAAGCGGCGTCAGGTTGGCCAGATAGACACTGCCTGCCGGCCTAAGCAGCTCGCCGTAGCGGATGGGGTGATAGCGGCTTAACAGCGCTAAGAGCTCGAGCCATTCCAGGCGGATGACCGGTAGCCGGGTCTCACGCGCCAGCAGCGCGGCAAACTCCTGCTGGGACAGCAGTGCGCCAGCTTGCAGGCGATGGCGGTAGTCCGGCCCTGCTAGCCGCAGCACCGTAAAGCGCTCGGCGATACTCTGAATCTCGCGCCTGAACTCCTCAGCGTTGAAGCGGCCTTGGCCCTGTGCTTCAGGCGGGGTGTTGGAGGTGGTGATGACCGCCGTACCACGTGCGAACGCTGCTGCTAGGAAGGTCTTGACCATCAGGGTGTTGCCGGGATCGTCGAGTTCGAACTCATCGAGGCAGAGCAGGCGGCTGTCGCGAAAGGCTTCTTGCGCTCCTGCCATGCCTAACACGCCGATGCTGTAGACCAACTCCTGAAAGCTCAGATAGCTCTTGACGCTGCTGCTCTCGTGATAGGCGGCAGCTAAGAGGTGCGTCTTGCCGACGCCAAAGCCGCCATCAAGGTAAAGCCCGCTACCGGGTTGCGGCCGGTGGCGAGGCCGCCAGCGCAGCCAGGAGCCTGTTGCCGAGGGTCGAGGCGCGGCGATGGCGAACTCACGCACCGCATCGCGCGCGGCGCTCTGCGATGGGTGCTGCGGAGCGTAGTTTTCAAAGCTGGTGGTGCTGAAGCGCGGCGGCGGGGTGAAGTGCAACTGTGGCGGCCCGACCGACAACGTTAGGTTAGACGGAAAATTAGACGGAGCGAGGAGCTGAGTCACCTTGCCAGGCTACCACTCGACCTGCCTAGCCGGTTGACAAACGCTCCGGGCAAACCCTATGCTGGCTCTACGCCAGCAACCTGGCGGGCTTGTCGGTCGGGGAAGTCCGGTGAAACTCCGGCGCTGTCCCGCAACGGTAAAAGTCCGAGTACCGGCCACTAAGCCGCAGCACCCCTTGCGAGGACAAGGCTAGGGCGCAACAAACGCCCCCGTTGCCCTCGCAGGAGACCCGAAGGAGGTTTCCTGTGTTGCTTTTTCGCACCCTGCTAATCATGGCCCTGTGGTTGGCTACTGCGCTAGCCAGCTCGTACCCGCTAACGCTGACCGACGAGCAGGGCTACACGCTGACGCTGACCGGTGAGCCGCAGCGGGTAGTCAGCATGCTGCCTAGCCACACCGAGACAGTCTGCGCGCTAAACGGCTGTTTGACATTAGTGGGAATCGACGACTTTAGCGCCGGCATCCCTAACACTAGCGGCCTCCCCACGCTGGGCGGCGGTCTCTTCGGTTTCAGCTTAGAGGCGATTGTGGCGCTCGAGCCCGACCTGGTGCTGGTCTCCGAGTTCGGCGAGTTAGCCGGGGCGCTGCGCCAGGCCGGTCTTACGGTGTATGCCGGGAGTCCGCAGCGCTTTGAGGACGCCTTCACCTTCTTTGAGATTATCGGCCAGCTTGTCAATCGTCAGGAGGAGGCTGCCCAATTAGCCACCAGCGTGCGGGCAGAGATCGCGGCGGTCGTGGCGGCGGTCGCCGGCCGCACACCTCCGACCGTCTATTACGAGCTCGATGCTACCCCCTTTAGCGTCGGCCCCGGCAGCTTCATCGGTGTGCTAATCGCTAAGGCGGGGGGGCAGAACATCGTCCCGGCTGAGCTAGGCGACTTCCCGATGCTCGATCCGGAGTTTGTCATCAGCGCTGACCCGGAGATTATCGTGCTGGCAAGCGCCCCCTACGGCGAGAGTGTTGCCACCGTGGCGGCGCGGCCAGGCTGGGCGACGCTGACTGCGGTGGTGGAGGGAGCGATCATCGAATTAACGTCAGCCCAGGTCGATCTCATCAATCGCCCCGGTCCCAACTTGGGCGCGGCGGTCAGGTTGCTGGCGAGCTTCTTCCATCCTGATGCTTTCTGACCCTGCCGCGCTGACTACTGCGGCCGCGCCGCGCCGCCTGCCGCTAGGCCTGCCGCTCTTAGGGTTGGCTATCCTGTTAGCGGTAATCGGGCTGGCAGCGAGCATAGGCGCTGTCCCCATCTCCCTGCGCGAGGTGGTGGGCGGGGTCTGGCGCGGCCTGACCGGCGAACTGAGCGGCCCACTTGATACCATCATTTGGCAAATGCGTCTGCCGCGCGTCCTGCTAGCGGCGCTAGTGGGTGGCTCGCTGGCGCTGGCTGGAGTGGCCTATCAGGGGCTGTTCCGCAACCCGCTAGCCGACCCCTACCTGCTAGGAGTAGCCAGCGGCGCGGGCTTCGGGGCCAGCCTGGTGCTGGCCTTTTCGGCTACGGTGCCCCTGTTGGCGCAGCTTGGCGTGCCGCTGGTAGCCTTCATCTGCGCACTGGCCGCGGCCCTGCTAGTGACCGTGCTGGCCAGGCAAGGGGGCGGCCTGCCGCTGGTGGCACTGATCCTGGCGGGGGTGGTGGTGGGCTCGATCCTCACCGCCGCGACCTCGCTGACCATGCTGGCAGCGCGGGAGCAGGCGGCCGGGGTGCTGGCCTGGCTGCTGGGCAGCTTCGCCTTTGCCGGCTGGGCCAAACTCGCTTCGGCCTTACCGTTTGTCCTAGTGGCAGCCGTTGTCATCTGGCTCAGCCATCGCGCGCTTAACCTGCTGGCGCTCGGCGAGGAGCAGGCGGCGCAGCTCGGCTTGCCGGTTGAGGCCTTTAAGCTGCTGCTGATTGGGGCGGCCACCCTGGCTACCGCCGCTGCGGTCAGCGTATCGGGGGTGATCGGCTTTGTCGGGTTGATGGTGCCGCACGCGGTGCGGCTGTGGGTCGGAGCTGATCACTACCGGTTGATCCCGCTGGCCTGCCTGGCCGGTGCGGTGTTTATGGTGCTGGCCGACTTACTGGCCCGCACCGTAATCGCACCGAGCGAACTGCCGGTCGGGGTGATTACGGCGCTGGTGGGGGGGCCGTTCTTTCTGGCGGTGCTGCGGCGCTCGAGCCTGCATCGGCGGGAGGGCTAGTGCTCTGCGCCCAGGGCCTCACCTTCCGCTACGGACGGACGCCGGTCGTAGTCGACCTCAGCTTTAGCCTGGCAGCGGGTGAGGTGTTGGGGGTAGTAGGGCCGAACGGGGCAGGGAAGTCGACCTTGATTCGCCTGCTGACTCGTATCCTGAGCCCTGACGCCGGTATGGTGATGGTAGCGGGTCGCGAGCTTGGCAGCCTGAGCAGGCTCGAGCTAGCCCGGATCGCCGCCGTAGTACCGCAAGCCGCCGAACTGCCAGACGGTTTTACCGCGCTGGAGCTAGTCGCCATGGGCCGCACGCCGCACCTGGGCTGGCTCTCCCAGCCATCGCGCCGCGACGAGGCGATAACTGAAGAGGCGCTGCGCCGCACCGACACCTGGCGCTTCCGCCACCGCCTAGCCGCTACCCTTTCCGGCGGTGAGCGGCAGCGGGTGGTGTTGGCTCGAGCCCTGGCCCAAGAGCCGAAGCTCCTGCTGCTGGATGAACCCACCAACCACCTCGACCTGAGCTATCAAGCCGAGTTGGTGGCGCTCATCCGCCGCGAAGCGGCGAACGGCCTCGCGGCGTTGGTAGTGCTGCATGACCTCAATCTGGCCATTCGGGCCTGCGACCGGCTGCTGGTGCTAAACCAGGGCCGCCTGGTGGCCGAGGGCCCCCCCGCTGAGGTGGTTACTTCGGCGCTGCTGCGCCAGGTCTACGGCGCTGCCGCCGAGGTGCTGCATCCGCCTGGGCTGGGGCCGGTGGTGGTGCCTAAACTTTAGAGCGCACCGGCATGTCATGCTAGAGCCATGTCTGCTCCGCTAGTAGTGGTTGGCCTCGACCCCGGTTTGGCCAATCTGGGCCTCGGCGCAGTGCGCGAACTGGGCCGGGAGGTCACGCTGCTCGGCAGTGCGTTAGTTCGCACCAGCCCGCGCAGCCCACAAGCGGAACGGTTGCTGGCGCTCTACCAGGCGACCGAGGCGTTTATCCTGGCGCACCGGCCTGGCGCACTGGTTATTGAAGGGCAGTACTTTCACCAGCAGCGCGACCTTGCTTTCAAGGTCGGCCAGGCGGTCGGGGTGGCGCTGCTAGCTGCCGCCCGCCACGGTGTGCCGGTCTTCGAATACGGCCCGTTGCAGGTCAAGCAGGCGCTGGTCGGGTCGGGCCGGGCCAGCAAGGCGCAAGTCACCTTCATGGTGCGGGCCATGCTGAGGCTCCCCCACAGCCCTGACAGCCATCACGTGGCCGACGCCTTGGCGCTAGCGCTGACGCACCTCAGCTATCGGCGGCTGCAGGAGGCGGTTGGCTAAGCGTTCAGCACTTTATCCTGCGAGTATCCGCAGGAGACAGGAAGTAGTAAGTGGGTTGTGGGCAGTGTAGCCCCTACCACCTACTCCTCTCTCTCCACTTTTTCCTCAACCTCATCGCTGACTGGCGGTTTATCGCGAGAGCTTTGCAGCGTATCCTCCGCACGCTGATCCTGCGTCCTGCGGATACTCGCAGGATCGCCGTAGGACGTCTGGCCGCTGATGAGCTTGTTAAGCTGATAGCTCGAGCGCCCCTCGACCTCCCTAAACCGCTGTGCCAGAGTGCGCAGCCCCCCGCTCTCCGCCCCGGCCAGAGCCGCTGTCTGCACTAGCGCGGCGACTAGCTCGCGGTAGGCCTCGCGGTTAAACCAGCGAACCCCCTGGTGCTCGTTGACTAGCAACAGTTTAGCCGCTATGGGGTCGTCCAGGAACCGCTGCCAGAAGGCTGCTACGGCCTCGGCAGAGGGGTCTTCCAGCAAAGGCTTAAGCTCATGGCGCCGGACCGCAGTGGGTAACTCGGCGCGGCGCGCCGCCTCCTCAGCCGACATGCCAAGCCGTTCCAACGCGCGGCAGAGCGCCTGCACTAAGCGCCCCCTCTCGACCAAGCCCGGTGTGACGTCTTCGAGTTGGGAGAGTAGTTCCCCGGCTAGAAGCACCGCACAGCCGCTGGGCTCGAGCGTCAGATAGGGCTGTAGCGTCGTCCTGCGAGTATCCGCAGGATCGCCCGACCATTCCTCACCGGCCAAGCGCTCGAGCATATTGGCGATGCGCTCCCATTTCTCCGTCAGCACCTCGGCGTCACCCATAAAGCCGTAAGCCGCCGCCTGGTGCCAAAACCAGGCCAGCGCCTCCTCTAGCGGCGCCAGCACGCCGGTATCGCCCTCGGCTAGCCCTTGCAGCAGCGAAACTGCAAACAGCCCGGCCCAGGCTTCATGCAGTGGCCGCAGCTTAAGGTCCGACAAGGCCATCTCGATGCTCGGCACGCCGCGCCCGCCTAGCTCGCGGTGGAGCTGGGCATAGAGCCCATTGACATCGACGACCTCGCGCACCTCCCAGTAGACCTGATAGCCGAAGGCGCCAAGCTCTAGGTAGAGCCCCTGCTCGAACAGCTCGCGGTTACGCCGCAGGTACTCCAGGCCGGACGGGTGCTCGCGCATGGTGCAAAAGCGCTCCTGGCCCCAACTTAGCCCTAGCCCCTCGGCCAGCAGCTTGGTCTGACTCCGCCCCGTCCTGCGAGTATCCGCAGGATCGCCCGACAATTCAGCTTTGTATGGCAGCGACTGCCGGAGCCAGCCCTGCGCCGCCTCGTACTTATTGTTGTAGACCACCAGCGAGGCCTGGCCCTGGTGCCGATTGGTGTAGGCAAAGACGTTTTCGTTGACATAGCCGTCCTGATAGAAGTCGTATAGCAAGAAGTTCTCGACCTCGGCAAACTGGCTGCGGCGCTTCAGTAGCGGCACAATCTCGCGCCGGTGTCGTTCGATTAACCACTGATTGGGCTCCTCGTCCCACTTGGCGCGACGGTACTCCATGCCGTACTTCTCGTGATAGCCCTCAAGCTGGCCGTGGCCGAACATGGGCAGTCCAGGTAGCGTGACCATCATCACGCACACACCGAAGTACTTGCCGTCCTGGCCGAACTGCGCTACCGCCGTCTCCTCGTCGGGGTTGTTCATGAAGTTGACAAAGCGCTTGATTATCTCCGGCTCGAACTCGATGATGTTCTTGATAGTTTGGCGGTACTTCTGGTTCTCCTCGCGCTTCAGCATGTTCATAAAGGCGCTGTTGTAGACCCGGTGCATCCCCAGCGTCCGGACGAAGTAGCCCTCCAGCATCCAGAACGCCTCAGCTAACAGCAGCGTATCGGGCACCTCAGTTGCTACGCGGTCGACCACCTCGCGCCAGAACTCGTTAGGCATCAGCGCCTCGAACGTCTCATGGGACATACTGCCGTACTGAGCGCGTGAGGGGATGGCCCCGCCCTGCCCCGGCTCGGGGAACCAGAGCCGCTGGACGTGCTGCTTGGCCAGCGTCATAGCCGCATCGAAACGGATGATCGGGAACCGGCGGGCTACCGCTAAGATGGTCTGGATTACCGCCTCGCGCACCTCCGCCTGGAGGTAGTTGAGCTGGGCGGTGTCGTTCCAGGGCATGCTGGTGCCGTCGTTGCCGTGGTAGATGTACCTGGCCTCGTCAGTCCAGCGATCCACGCGCTTAAAGACCACCGCCGCATCGCTCTGGTGGTAGTAGTGATCTTCGATAAAGATGCCGACGCGGGGGTCGCTCGAGAGATCCGGACCGCTATAGGTGTAGCCGGGGTAGGGCGGGTGCGACAGCGACAAGAACCAGTCGGGGTGCTCAATAACCCAGCGCGAATCGATCCCCATATGGTTTGGCACCATGTCCGAGGCCAGGCGGATGCCGCGCTGCCAAGCGCGGTCGCGCAGGTTCTGATAGGCACTCTCGCCGCCCAGGTCGTGGGCGATGGTGTAGTCGTAGAGCGAATAGGCTGAGGCGACCGCGTCGGGATTGCCCATTAGGTGCTTGATCCGCGCCGAGGCAGGGCTCCGCTCCCACAGGCCGATCAGCCACAGGCCGCTAAAGCCGAACTCGGCTAGGCGATCGAGCTCCTGGTCGGGGATCTGATCGAGCCGGTGAAGGGGGCGCTGGTACTGCTTGGAGAGCTGGTCAAGCCAGACATAGGTACTTTTAGCGATCATCACCAGGCGCGGCATCCACGACTGGTCGGGGCTGAAACGTTCGTACTCGACCGGGCCACGGCGCGCCGGTCCGCGCAAAGCGGCTTCGTCTAGCACCACCGTTTCGGGTTCGCCGCCGACCAAGCCCCACTTCGCCTCCTCTTTGAAAATGTCGAGCGATAGCAGCAAGCGCACCGTGAAGCGCTCGAAGCGCGCCCCTAAGATGGGTGTCCAGTAGGCGCGGATATACTCTAGCTGGCCCGCCAACGAGGTGGGGCTATGAAGGGCTGGGGCGCGCAGCAGCGCAAAGAGCGAGGCGCCATCGGGGCCAAAGCCCGGCTCCTGATCGAAGAAGCGTTTAAGCTCCGTAATAATCTGCGAATACGCCGTCACTTCGCGCAGCGAGCTGTCGTCGAACAGTTCGCGGTAGCGCTCGCAGGCCGGATTCTCATTATCGAGCCAGAGCATCAAGAGCTCTTCTAGCACAATCTGGCGATGGGGTACGCCCGCGGTCTGGCCAGCCAGGTAGTTATCTAACACCTGTTCACCCCGGTAGACCGCTGCCGCCGGGAACTGCGCGGCGAACTGATGCAGGGTCTTTTGCGCCTGCTCGCCGAGCGCCTGCTCAATGTGGCGGTAGGCTTTAGCCAGCACTTCGGGGTTTACCTCTTCGCGGTAGGCGTCTATGAGCAGGTGATAGAGCTCGTCCAGCAGGCCCAGCGCCGCCAGATCACCAGCGCTAACTGCGGTCTCCGGAAGGCGGGCGGTGTTGATGCTATGGGCTAGCTCTTGCGCGGCGCTGTAGTCAGCAAAGATCACGTTGCCGTGGGTGCCAAAGAGGGCGCTCTTAACCTGATAGCGCTGCCTGGCGGCTCGATTCATGTGAAACTCGCGCTCCAGCGCCTGATTCGGATTAAGGGGGTCGGTTAGTAGCGTGTACTCCGGCATAGCAGCTCCTTGCCCAAGGCAGGCTGGGGGTTTTGGTCAGCTTACCATGCTTCTTCGCAGAAGCTGAGCTTTAACCCCTGCCGTACATCATTCAAATACGCCATCTGATACGCTACGGCTATGCGTATGCGCCCCTATCCGCTGGCGCTGCTGGTGCTGGCGCTGCTCATCGCCTGCGGTGAGGTCAGTACGCCAGGGACTCCGCTCGAGCTGCGCGCTACCGGTTTTGAGACCGCTTTCCTTGGCGAGCCTTACAGCGTGACAATTCAGGTCGCTGGCGGGTTATCGCCGTATCGCTACGCGCTTAAAGACGGGGAACTACCGCCCGGACTCAGCTTGCAAGGTGGCACGGTACGCGGCGTCCCCACGCAGGTCGGGCGTTATACCTTCACCATTGAGATCTTTGATGCCAACCTGTCCCGAACCTTTCGCGAGTTCACCATCCAGGTCACCGAGCCGCCCCCGGCCGCGCTGGTCTTGAACGTACCGCTCACCGAGCTGCGTCAGCCCTTTACTCTGCGTGTGAGAGTCGCCCAGGCTCGCCAGTTGCAGGCTTTGCGCACCCTGCTCAGTTTTGATCCTACCCGCTTTAGACTGATTCCGGATAGTATCCGGCCCATCCGCAATGACTTAGCGCTGTTCTGGCACCATCAGGGGGGCACCATCAACATTGACGTGGCCGTCCTGGGCGGCAGCTTAAACGGTGAGCACGGCGTCTTTGAGCTCTCCTTTGAGCCGCTTGCCCCCAGCACTATGGAGCTAATCGCTTGCACCGAGTTCCTCTCGCAAGGGGGCAGGCACGCCTTTAGCCAGCTCCGCGAGGGGGTTCCTGCGGGTAGATTAGTCGATGAGCTGACCGAACCTGAGGAGGAGCGCAGACAGCCATGAAGCGGCTTAGCTTATTGCTGGCGGTACTCAGTCTCTCCTGGGCGCTAGCCACTACCTTTACCGCCTTGACTCTGGAGGAGCTGACACAGAAAGCCGACTTAGCTGTATTCGGGGTGGTCGAAAACGTCGCCGTAGAGGCCCGTGACGGCGAGCCCTGGACGGTGGTGACCCTGACGGTAACCCGCCCGCTAGCTGGGGAACTCGGGGATACCCTTAGCCTAGCCTTTTACGGCGGTGTGCTAGAGACGGGCCTCAGTATCAGCGTGGTGGGGATGCCCAGCTTGGCAATAGGCGACGAGGTGTTGCTGTTAGCCTACGATGCCCCCTACTACTCGCCCATTGTCGGTTTCAACCAGGGGCTGTGGCGTCTAACTGAACTCGGCTTTGTGGACGCTCAGGAGCGCCTGCTTAGCCTCGACGAGGCCGGCGCGTTATTGCTAGACGGCGAGGGTGGCGACACTGAGGCCATTCTAACAGCGCTCGAGCCACTGCTGGAGAACCGATGAGATACTGGCCGGTCATCCTCCTGCTGGTTAGTAGTGCTCTAGCGCTTACCTATCGCGTCGACCCCCGCGGCGGCCCGCTCGACTTAGAGGAACGGGTGGCCGCTGCCTTCGCTGCCTGGAGAGGCGCGGAAGGGGTAGAGGTAACGGCGAGGCTAGCCGAAGAGGCCGATACTTTGATCGGCTACGGCAGCGCCGCTGCCTTCGGGCCTGACACCCACTCGCTGACCGTAGCGCGGACCGAGGCCGGACGGCGCACGCTGGAAGTCCGCCTCAATCCGGCGAGTCCCTTCAAAGAGCGCGCGCTGCTGCACGAGGTCGGTGTCTTGCTAGGGCTATCGCCGAGCGAGGGGGGAATCATGAACCCGCGCTTTACCCACGATACGCCCAGCGCGCCGACCGCCGATGACTTAAACGCCCTGCGGGCGCAGCGAGAGGTGGTTCCGGAAGATATCAACCGCGACGGGGTGGTGGATTTTTACGACCTGTGGCTATTGGCGCAGAGCTTTGGGCGCAGCGGGGTGAACCTCCCGGCGGACATCAACCGCGACGGAGTAGTAGACCGCTCCGACCTAGCGCTTTTGCAAGCCGCTTATATCTTCGGCGCACCGGCGGAGACGCCACCGGCCACGCTAGCGCGCCCACCGCATCCTGCGCGCAAGCCGCAGGACGCACCGCCGGCAGCGCTGCCCGAAGGCGAGGAGGCACCGTGAGAGCTACCCTAGCAAGGCGTCGATCTTTTGAGCCAGCGCGAAGTCGCGCGCCGTGATACCGCCGGTATCGTGGGTGGTCAGGTCGATGACGACGCGGTTATAACTGTTATACAGCTCGGGGTGGTGATTGAGCTTCTCCGCCCACAGCGCCACCTGACTGATAAACCCGAACGCCTCGATAAAAGTCTTGAACTTGACGCTGCGGCGGAGCTTGTCCCCTTCCAGCGACCAGGCCGGATGCGCTGCGAGTCGTAAGCGGATCTCGTTATCGGTCAGTTTCATCCTTCTCCTAACAGAGCCTGTAGCTTGCGGGACAACCCCACAAGCGTATACTACCTCACCCCAAGAAGACTCTGGCTTGGCAAAGCAAGCACAAACCGTGACTTAAGAGAACGCTTCTCAAGCTGAACAGCTTGAATAGTTTGAATAGTAAGGGTTATGATCGGGGTGCTTATGAAGCAGCCGATCATATGGGTGGTGGACCCGGACGTAGTCAAACCAGCGCTGGAGTTGATCCCGGAGGGGATTCAAGTTAGGGTGAACCGGACGGGGAGGTTCCTAACCGAGCAGGAGCTCGTTGAGGGCATCTGGGACGTGGACGGCGTCATCGCCGGTGTCGAGCCCTATACGCTTCGGGTGCTTGCAGCTGCCGAGCGCCTTAAGATCATTGCCCGCCGGGGAATTGGCTACTCGGAAATAGATCTTCGAGCAGCCACCGAGCTGGGCATTGTCGTGACCACCACGCCAGTGCCGGAAGAGATTACGGCAGTCGCGGAGCTGACGGTGGGCCTGATCTTGAGCTTGCTCCGGAAAATTCCGGCCGCCGACCAGGATGTAAAAAACGGCGCGTGGCGGCGGTCGCAGTTCATTGGTGTTAATCTCCACGGCAGGAAAGTCGGTATCATCGGCTTGGGCCGGATCGGGAGAGCGGTTGCCACGCAGCTTAGTGGTTTTGGAGTGAAGCTTAGCTACTACGACCCTTATGTTGATCCTGCCTCGGTTGCGCCAGGGCTCGAGCGCCTGGAGCTTGAGCCGTTATTGGCCACTGCGGACATCGTAACCCTGCACTGCAACCTTACTGAGGAAGCAACGAGCTTCTTGAATTATGACCGCCTCAAGCTGATGAAGCGGGGAGCGTATCTGATTAACACCGCGCGCGGCAAGCTGGTAAATGAACTGGACTTACTCAGAGCGTTGGCCGAGGGACTATTGGCCGGGGCCGCCCTGGATGTCTACCCCGAAATTCCACCAAGTAGTGACACACTCAGGCAGCTCGTCACTCACCAGAGCGTTATCTCGCTACCGTATATTGGCGCATTTACCCAGGAGTCGCTCTATGCCATGGACTCCACAGCCGTGACCAATGTGCTCAAGGTGCTCAGAGGAGAAAACCCGGACTATATCGTGAAGGTGACGAGCTCGCCTGCACGCTCGTAATCCTCACGGGTCGTCTCGAGATAGGGCAACGTCTCGAACAGGTCGAGGGCGACTTTCTCCTCGTAAGGCCGCAACCCTTGGCGCACCTCGGTCAGCACGATCCCGCAGAGTTGTCGTCGAGCAACTTTTCGATCCAGCGCCCGCGCGTAGATGGCGCCGGACCTTGGCCCTGCCTAGTGCTCGAGCACGGTCGGAATGATCAGCGGGCTGCGGCCGGTGGCCTTGCGCAGGTAGCGGCGCACCGGATAGAAGATGTCGTCGCGGATATCGCTGAGGTTGCGCTTTTCGCGCACGCCGCGCTTAACGCTCTCTAAAACCATCCGCTCGATCTCGGCGTGGATGTCCTGGTGGTTGTGCATCACGCCGCGGCTGATGACCTCCACGCTGGGGTGCTGTCCGGCGATAGCCATAATGATCACCACCCCCTCTTCGGCCAACATCTGCCGGTCGCGGATGATCGGCTCGGTCACCTCGTCGCCACTGCGGCCTAACCCGTCGAGATAGACCACCCCGGCCGGAACCTGCCCAACGCGCTTCATCTCGTTGCGGCTGATCTGGATGACATCGCCATTGACCGCTACTAGGCTCCGCTGTGGCGGCGCCCCCATCGCCTCAGCCAGTTTGATGTGATTGATCTGATGGCGGGGCTCGCCGTGGAAGGGGAGGAAAAACTTCGGGCGGGTTAAGTCCAAGATCAGCTTCAGCTCTTCGTGGCTGGCGTGGCCCGAGGTATGCACTAGGTAGGTCGGCGGATAATAGACATTTACACCGCGCAGGTAAAGTTGATTGATGACGCGCCCCACGTACTCTTCGTTGCCGGGGATGGGGCTAGATGAGATGATTACAGTGTCGCCGGGTTTGAGCTTGATCTTGGCATGGGTGCCTGCTGCCAAGCGCGATAGCGCCGACATCGGCTGACCCTGCGAGCCGGTGCATAGAAACAGCACCTTGTCGTCGGCTAAGTTCTCCATCTCGTCGATGGCTACTAGCGGCTGCTTAATGGCGAGGTAGCCAAGCTCGTGCGCAATCTCGGTGGTCTTGATCATCGAGCGGCCCTCAACTACCACCCGCCGGTCGTGCGCTTCGGCCACCCAGATCAGGTTCTGCAGGCGATGGATGTGCGAGCTAAAGGTGGTCACGATCACCCGTCCGCGCGTCTTGGCGACGATCTGCTCGATCGCCGTTTTGACGTCCCGCTCGCTGAGAGTGTAGCCGGGCCGCTCGGCGTTGGTGGAGTCTGAGATCAGCACCAGTACCCCTTCTTGACCCGCCTGAGCAAGTTTGTGCAGGTGGCTGGTCTTGCCGTCAGCAGGATGGTAGTCGAGCTTGAAGTCGCCTGAATGGACGATCCTTCCGATCGGGGTGTGGATGATCAACCCTGAGTTATCGGGGATGGAATGGGTCATGCGAAAGAAATCCACAGTAAAGAACTTGCTGAGTTTGATCCGGTCGTCCGGCGAGACTTCGCGTAGGTCTACGTCCTGCTCGGTGAGCTTAAACTCCTCGAACTTGCTACGCAAGAGTCCCAGAGTGAGCTTAGCGCCGTACATGGGGAGCTTAGGCAGCAGTTTGATCATGTGCGGCAGGCCGCCGATGTGGTCTTCGTGGCCGTGCGTGAGCACCCAGCCGACGATGCGGTGGGCCTGCTCGATCACCCAGTCGATCTTGGGCACCAGGATATCGACGCCCAACATGTCGCTGTTGGGGAAAGCGAGACCGCCGTCGACTAGCATGATCTCGTCTTCGTATTCGAAAGCAAACATGTTCTTGCCGATCTCGCCCATCCCCCCTAAAGGGATGAACTTGAGCTGCTTCTCGGCTCCGCCGTTAGGCGGCGCTGATTGCCGGTGTGATTTTGCCATAAGCCTCCCATTGTCCCTAGTTCATGCCGCTGGGACCAGCGGCCATGCTTTACAGTCTACCCCTGGTACCTGGCGGGGTTGGTGTCCTATTAGCCACCCGTTCGGATAGCCAGAGCTAAAGTTGAGCAAAGAGTAGCGAGGAGCTGTCCTGAGCGATAGCGAAGGAAAGAGGAAAGAGTGGGTGGTAGGGGTTCTACAACCCAGTGGCTACTTCCCTCGATAAGCGTGGTGCTTACTCTTTTCTCGCTTCTCGCTGCTGACAGGCCTTTTAGCGCGAGTAGGCTACCAGCAGATCATCAACGTCGCCCGCCGCGCTCCTCCGTCCTGCGAGTACCCGCAGGATCACCGCGTGGCGCGGGCGGCTTACGAGGTGGCACGATCCCCTCGAGCTCAGGCCGGATTAAATCGAGCTTGCCGCGCTCGTCAACTTTGTTGACCTTAACCTTGATCTTGTCACCGACCTTGAGGTGGTCTTCGACGCGGTTAACGCGCCCCTGGGCAATCTGCGAGATATGCAGCAGCCCGTCGGTGCCAGGGAACAGGGTAATAAAAGCGCCAAAGTCCACGATCTTAGCTACCGTACCTTCGTAGATCATGCCGACTTCGGCGCTGCTGGTCATCCCCTCGATAGCGGAGCGCACCTGCTCGGCGGCAGCCGCATCGGCGCTGTAGATACTGACCAAGCCGTCTTCGGCGATGTCGATCTGTGCGCCGAGCGCTTCAAGCTCGCGGATCTGCTTGCCGCCGGGGCCGATGATGGTGCCGATCTTGTCCACCGGGATGCGCACGGTGAGGATGCGCGGGGCGTTCTTGGACAGCTCGGCGCGCGGCTCCGGCAAGGCTTCGGCCATCACCTGCAGAATGTGTAGCCGACCTGCCCGCGCTTGCTCCAGCGCCTCCTTCATGATGGCCGGGGTGATCCCCTTGATCTTGATGTCCATCTGTAGCGCGGTAACGCCGTCGCGGGTGCCCGTCACCTTGAAGTCCATGTCACCCAGGGCGTCTTCAGAGCCTAGTATGTCGGAGAGGATCTGGTAGCGCTCACCTTCCTTGATGAGGCCCATAGCGATCCCCGCTACCGGCTTCTTGATCGGCACGCCGGCGTCCATCAGGCTCAAGCAGCCGGCGCAGACTGTAGCCATGGAGCTCGAGCCGTTGCTCTCGAGCGTTTCACCGACTACCCGGATGACGTAAGGGAAGCTCTCGAAGTCGGGAAGTAAAGGCAGCAGCGCCCGACGTGCCAGGTTGCCGTGGCCCAGCTCGCGCCGCCCTACTCCGCGCAGCCGCTTGACCTCGCCGGTCGAGTAAGGCGGGAAGTTGTAGTGCAGCATGAACTCCTCGGTCTCTTCGAGGCCAAGGTCATCCACCAGGCGGTTGTCTTTGCGGGTGCCCAGCGTGGTCACGCCTAACACCTGAGTCTCGCCGCGGGTAAAGACTGCCGAGCCGTGGGCGGTAGGCAAGAGGCCGGTTTCGATCCAGATGTTGCGGATCTGCTCAGGGCGGCGCCCATCCGAGCGGATGCCGTTTTCTAGCACCATGCGCCGCGATTCGCGCTGAACGGCTTTGGCGAAAGCTTCTTTGAGCTGATTGATGTGCTCAGCGGCCCCCTCGGCCTCAGGGTCGAGGACGTGCCGCGCAATGATAGCCTCGCGCAACGCCTTTTGCGCTGCACTCCGCTCGTGCTTGCCGGGGGTCAGCAGCACCTCGTAAAGCCCGGCAGCTCGAGCCTCCTGGTAGACGCGCTCTACCTGGTCGTCAGGCAGCCCCACCGGCGGTTTAACAGGTGCTTTGGGCTGACCTAGCTCGGCGCGCAACTGCTCGATTAAGGCGATGACCGGCTGCAGCTCGCGGTGCGCTAGCTCGATGGCGCCCACCATTATCTCTTCGGGCAGCTCATCGGCACCGGCCTCGACCATCAATACCGCGTCCTTGCTGGCGGCAATAACTAGCTCGAGCTGCGAGGTCTCAAGCTCGGTCAGGGTCGGGTTGACGAGATAGTGGCCGTCGCGATAGCCCATTGTTAAACAAGCAGTCGGTCCATCCCAGGGGATGTCGCTTAGGCTCAGCGCAGCGGAGGCGCCAATCGCCCCTAAGGTGGCCGGGTCGTGCTGCCGGTCGGCGCTAAGCACGGTGATGATGACCTGAATCTCGTTACGGAGCCCTTTGGGGAACAAGGGTCTAATCTGTCGATCGGTTAAGCGGCCGTTCAGCGTCGCTTGGGTGCCGGGGCGCCCTTCACGGCGCATGAACGAACCGGGGATCTTGCCGATGGCGTAGTGCCGCTCTTCGTACTCTACTGTCAGCGGCAAGAAATCGCCAGGGCTAACCTCGTCTGACAGCTGGGCGGTAACCAGCACCATCGTGTCGCCATAGCGCACCGTTACCGAGCCTGAGACCTGCTTGGCGTACTTGCCGGTCTCAATGACCAGCTCGCGACCGCCTAGCATGGTGCTGTACTGTTTACCTACCGGAATATTCACACCTTCTCCTTACTTTCCACTGCTGAGCAAAAAAGCGAGGCACGGCGCCTCGCTAACGAGAGCGGCCCGCGATTTTCTACTGAGTCGGCTCAGCGCAGGTATCATCGCTGCCAAGATGCTCTGAACAACGATTCGTAGGCTGACGCCAACTCAAGCCAGATGATACCTGCTATGAGGTCTTGCCGCACGTTACTTAGCGCCGCAGGCCCAAGCGACCGATGAGCGCTTTATAGCCTTCGTAATTACTCTGCTCGAGGTACTTTAACAGCCGCTTGCGCTTGCCGACCATCTTAAGCAGGCCGCGCCGCCCGTGGTGATCCTTGGTATTTTGCTGTAAATGGCCGCTCAGCGACTCGATGCGGGCAGTGAGCAGCGCTACCTGAACTTCCGCCGAGCCGGTGTCGCCGGGCGTTTTGGCGTACTCGGCCATGATGCTTGCCTTGTGCTGTGGGTCTAGTGCCATGCAAATACCTGCGCTTTCGGGTAGACTAGAGCCGGCGTGCAATAAAGGTAAACGCCAACCCCCGTCTCCAACCGTCAAGTGTAGCACACCGAAGCGCGAATGTCCAAAAGCGCAGAGAGCTTTTTAAGCGGGCTGGCGCATCAGTAGTCCAAATCTCGGCAGGCCTGAAACGAACACCACCTCAACACGCTCGGCCGGATTTCGATTACAATGGCCTCATACCGCATCCGCCTCTGGGACGAGACGGTCCTTCCCGCCGGCACGGAGCCGCCGCGAGCGACGTTGGTCCTGACCCAAAGTGAGGCGCTCGGACGGATGCTCGAGCTGCCGCTAGACCTCTCCGTGGCGGAGGCCTATCTGCACGGCGACTTCAACATCGAGGGCGATCCGGAGGCGGTGTTCGAGGTGCTCGAGGTGCTCGAACCGCGTCTTTCGCTGCTGGACTGGGCGCAGCTGGCGCGAGAGGCAGCGATCCTGCGCCGGCACGCGGGCACGCGCGCCCAGCTCCCAGCAGCCCACTTGCGCGGGCCCAAACACTCCAAAGCGCGGGACCGGCAGGCCGTCCAGCATCACTATGACCTCTCCAACCGCTTTTATGAGCTGTGGCTGGGCAAGCGCATGGTCTACTCCTGCGCCTACTTCCCTTCCGGTCACGAGACGCTCGACGAAGCCCAAGAGGCCAAGCTCGAGCTGATCTGCCGCAAGCTGCGCCTTAAACCGGGCGAGCGCCTGCTCGACATCGGCTGCGGTTGGGGCGGTCTGGTCATCTACGCGGCAGAGCGTTACGGCGTCAAGGTGAAGGGCATCACCATCTCGCAGCGGCAGTTGGAGGAAGCGCAAAGGCGCGTGCACCTGGCCGGGCTGGGTCGGGAGGTGGCGCTCGAACTCTGTGACTACCGCGACCTGACAGGCGAGTTCGACAAAATTGCCAGCGTCGGCATGGCCGAGCACGTAGGCGGCGAGAAGCTGCCGGTCTACTTCCAAGTCGCCTGGCAGCGGCTCAGACCCGGCGGGCTGATGCTCAACCATGCGATCTCGGCCGGGCCGAGGTCGCCAAAGGCGTTGAGCCGCGTTATTTCGGGTGAGCTCAACCAGCGCTACGTCTTTCCGGACACCGAAATCGTGCCGCTCTGGCAAAGCCTCAAAGCGGCCGAGGAGGCCGGCTTCGAAGTGTGTGACGTCGAGGACTGGCGCCAGCACTATGCGCGCACCTTGCGATGCTGGCGGCGCCAGCTGGAGGCCAACTGGGAGGCGGCGGCCCGCGAAACCGGCCTCGAGCAGGCCAGGTTGAGGCGCTTTTTCATGAGCGCCGCAGCATATCAGTTCGCCTTTGCCCACCTCGCGGTGCATCAAGCGCTGCTGGCCAAACCGGACGCTTACGGACGGGTCGCGGTGCCGCTTTCTCGGGAGGACCTCTACCGCTAGTCGCGACTCGGCACAGCTAACTGCTCGCCACCAAGGGCGGGCCAAGGCTTGGTTATACGTGCGAGGCAGGAGCCCTCCCTACCCTCCCCTACGGCCGGCAACGGATAGCCGACGCTCGTTGCAGGGTAGCTATCGCTTGACAGTTGGGGGCACAGCTAACCGTCTCTGGGCTTAGGGTAAACTCCTGACTGGTAGGCTCACAACGCGCGGGCTGGGGGATCATATCACCTCCAAAAGCGCTAACACCGGTGTGTTGCCCACTCCAGCGATCCGAACAACTCGACTACCGCGCCAATCAGCCCAGCTTCGCTGCGCAGCTTGCCCACCACGATCTCGGGCTCACGGTAGTAATCAGGCGCGAGCGCAGCCAGGCGTTGATAGTAGCCACCCAGCGTGGCTAGGAAACGCTTACGGCAGGCTGCCAGTAAAACCTCCCCAGCTTCGGCTGTGCCGCCGGTAAGAGCGATGCGCTGCGGTAGATAGATGGGACAGACGAGGGCCAGGATCTGGCCGACATACTCGCCAATTTGCTGCATGATCTCTATGGCTATGGGGTCATGCCCCAAGCGGGCTGCCTCGATCACCTCGTAGGCGGTTTTGGCTATGCCATAACGGGCTTTAGCCAGGCGCTCGATACCCGGTACGCCACACAGGGCCTCGGCGGATCCACGCACGCCGTAGGCATCTTCCGGGCCAGTCGGCTCGAGCACTAGGCGTCCCACATCGCCGGGGGTGCCTTCGATAAACCGGACCGGTTCACCGCCCACCATCACCCCAGCCCCTAAGCCCGTGCCCAGCGCTAGGCAGAGAAACCGTCTACAGCCCTGGCCGCTGCCGTAGCGGTACTCGGCCAATGCGTGCGCCGTGAGATCGTTATTGATAACGACGGGGTAGCCAAAGCGTCTCTGCAAGTGCCCTTTGATATCGATACCCCGCAGGTCTGGCGTGTTGTTACAGAGGATAGGCCCACGGCGCTCTTGGTCGAGGTGGCCGTGCATGGCTACGCCGATGCCCGCGATATTAGGCCCAGTAAGCTCTAGTTGGTGCTGAATCTCCGCGAATATCCGCTCGAGGAAGGCCGCTAAGCCGCCCCGCGCTGCGGTAGGGATTTTCCGAAAGTGCCGAATAATCCCGCTGGCGTCCACCACGCCAAGCTTGGTATGGGTCCCACCGATATCGACTCCGATAGCGCATAACCGGCTCATATCGCTGCGCCTCTTGGGTAGATCACGCACCACGCGGCCCTAGGCGAGCACCACGGTGATGCCTAGCTGGCGTAGCGCCGAAAGCATCCCCGCATCGGTCTGGTCATCGGTGACCACCGTCGAAAGTCGCTCTAACGGGGCCAGGAAGGCCGAAGCGACCTTGCCAAACTTGCTATGGTCAGCTACCAGAACCACCTGGGAGCCGAGGTCTAAAATCGCCCTATCGGTCAAGACCTCCGGTAGGTAGTCGTTGGTGAGCCCCGCGCGCAAATCGATGGCGTGAATCCCAATAATCACCTTGCTCACGCGCACTTCTTTGAGCGCCTGTGCGGTGATGTGGCCGAGCATCGATAGCTCAGAAGCCCGCAGCATGCCGCCCAAGACCACCACGTTGACACCTTCCTGGCCGGCTAGCTCATTAACCACCGTAATGGCGTTGGTGACAACGCTTAGACTCCGCCCCTTCAGCCCCCTAGCGACCAGGGCCGTGGTCGAGCCAGAGCCGATGAAGAGAGACTCGCCGTCTTGGATCAGGGCTGAGGCAACCTTGGCAATCCGCTCTTTGAAGCTTCGGTTCTCTTTCATCCGCTGGATGACCGGCGCCTCTTGCGGTGACTGCGCCGGATAGACCACGCCGCCATGAACGCGGCGGATCAGACCTTGCTCGGCGAGCTCTTTGAGGTCGCGTCTGAGCGTGATGTTGCTGACCCCGGCCGCAGCGCTCAGCTCGCCCACGATGCCCTTGCCGCTCTGGCGCACCTGGTTGAGGATATAGTGGAGACGATCTTCTTTGATCATGATGGTTAACCGATCTTACCCCTTTGGCGAGCCGGTTGCTCACTTATAGCAGGTATCATCTGGTTTGATCCTGCAGGTGCTTGCAGGACTGCGAATCGTTCTCCAGGGCGCCTTTGCAGAGATGATACCTGCGCTAAGGCGACTCATTATTTGTGAAAACCGCTGTAAGCGCCGTACTTGGCAAAGGCGCTTTCTTCCCCTAAAGGTGCCGGGGAAAAGAAAGCCGTCCAGGGCCGGGCATGAGCGTTAACGATCTCCGTCAGCTGGTGGAGGCGCGGTACCGCTGTCTTAGTCAAAAAAGTTTGCCGGGACTCCGGGCTCATGCTAACGCCCTCCTGCCAGATCGCCCGTCCGGCCAGGAAGCCGCTGGCACCAGCGGCACAAGCGAGCTCGAGCTGCTGCTTAAAGAGCTCAAACTCCACGCCGGCGCTGAGGAGCACCCACGGCACCGGCGAGGCTTCGCTCAGGGCTGCGCAAGCGTCACGCCAGCGCGACTGATCAGGATCGAAGGTCACATCTACCGGGAACTCGAGCTTAAGCACATCCGGTCCGGTAGCCGCCAGCCTGGTGGCGGTCTCACAAATTAGCTCAGGGCGCTGGCGGGCAAACTCCGGGCTTGCTTTGGGCAGCCGCGGGTCAAGGCTATAAATTAACGGCTCAAGGAAGTAGCAGAGGTCGTGGTTTCTGCACTGTTCAGCAATGTCTGCGGAGAGCGATTCGATCTCGTTAGCTAGCGCACCGGCCTTGGGGTGATAGTAGACCAGCAACTTAACGGCTTGCGCGCCAGCAAGCTTGATCTTGGCCACATTCCAGTGCGCGTAGAGCTCAGTGCGGCGGTAGGTCGCGTCCCCACTGTAACCGCTCTTCTCGACCGCCAGGATCAATCCGCTGGTACGGTGCAGGTAGAGAGCCGGCTCTAGACCGTACTCCGGATCAAGCAAGAAGGCGCTGGCATAGGGCGAGAGCGCTTCAACGACCGCCTGCTTGATCTTGACAGCTTCGCGATAGGTGGTTTTGCTCGCTAGCATCTGACGATAGCTATCGCGCTGATCGAAGGCCACAATACTAAAAGTGCCCGCTTCGTTGCTTGTCCTTTTCAGCCCGTTCCATTTGCCGATGGTGAGTGTTGGCACGATCTCTGACTCCAATCTTAGGTTGATAAACCCTCACTTATGCTCAGCACCTAGCCCAGCAGCGAATCCAGGGTCACGACCGCCGCGAGATTAACGGGTTGATCGGGATTCTGGCCGTTCCTCAAGGCCCGGTAATAGGCCAAGAGCTGCAAAACGGGCAGATAGAGGATGGCTCTGGCTGTTTCAGGGATACCTGATTGCAGCGCAACCGTGAACTGCGCTTCAGCTAGGCCGTCCTCACTGATACTTAGCGTTCTGGCACCTTGCCAGCGCATCTGCTTTAGCACCGCTTGCTCAGGGAGCAGGGCGCTGTCAGAGACAAGGCCAATCACTAAGGCGCTCGGATCCACCATCGACATGGGGCCGTGCCGGAACTCGAGCGTGTGAAAGGCCTCACTGTAACTCAGCGACATCTCTTTCATCTTGAGCATGGCTTCGCAGGCAAGGCCATAAAGCGCTTCTGTGCCCAGGAAGAAGAAACGCTGGATGGTGGCATCTTCAGCCAGGGCTTGAGCCAGCCCCTGGTAGGTCGCCAGTAGCCGCTGGCAGGCTCCGGGCAACGGTAGCAGTCGTTCGATGCTCCGCTCTGGACTCAGATAATGAGCTAGGCACTGTGCCAACACTGCCATGCTGCTGAACGAGCGCGTCTGCGCCACGCTGGCCTCGCGAGCACTGTCCACAATCAGGGCTACGTCTGCTTGCTGGGCTAAGGGGCTGTCGCGGTAACAGCCTAGGGTCAAGGTTGGACCGAGGTTTAGCTCCTTAAAGAGCTTGAGCGCGGCGACCGTTTCGGTGGTGCTGCCGGAGCGCGAGACCGCTACTAGCAGCGTTCGCGATGCCTTGAGATAGACCGAGTCAGGGAAGAGCACTAGTTCGGAGGCCGGATAAGCCTGGGTGGGGACAGCCGTGAGACGCTGAAAGAGGCGTGCACCCATCAGCGACAGGTAATAGGTCGAGCCGCAGCCGGTGAAGATGACGCGCTCAAGCTGCTCGCGCTGCCATAACGCAGCTAACTCCTCCTTGGCGGCTTCGAAGCGTTGCAGGGCCTCGTGCCAGGACTGGGGTTGACTCATGATCTCCTGATAGGTGTGGTTGGGGTATTCGCTCATCGGGTGTTCTCCCTGGGTGCCGCTGGCAGCCCGTTAACGCGCTCATAAAGCGAGCGCTCGGGGAGGCGGCGGGGCAGTGTTGCGACGGTGGTTCTGAGAAAGCGCACCTTGCCCTGTTGCACTAACACTGTGCCCTGGCGTGCCCCCTGCTGGAGGGTGTGATAGGCCAGCAGCGCCATATCGGCGGCAAGTTTGCGATCCTGGTGGACCGGCGGTGCGCCCCGCTGGGCGTGCCCGAGTTTGCTGCTGCGCACGTGAAGCCCGTGTGCGTGCATGGCTTGGGTAAAGCGCTGGCTGTCGCCAATCCCCTCCGAATAGATGACCAGACCGTAGCGATAAGTTCTGGCCGCGTCTTGGAGGCGCTTGGCTATGCGCCCTAGGTCATAAGCATATTCGGGGATGAGCACAGCGTCCGCTCCTGCGGCATAGGCAATATCGAGTGCCAGGAAGCCGGTGTGGCCCCCGAGCACTTCGACGGCAAAGGCGCGCCCGGGGAGGGCTCGAGCTGTGGCCCGTAATCCGTCGATCATTTGCTGGGCCATGCTGCACGCCGACGCGAAGCCGAGGGTTAGCTCGCTGCCCGGCACGTCGTTGTCGATGGTCGCTGGAATGCCGAGGCAGGCGATATTAAGGCTTTGTAGGATGGCAGCCAGGTTGCTTAAGGTGCCGTCACCGCCGAAAAGCACTAGGTTGTCGATGCAGTGTCGCTCCAGAACGCCTTTTAGCCGCTCGCAGTTGGACGCCTCTTTAAGCACCGGTTCGCGACTCGAAGGGAGATAGCTGCCACCCTGACCGACCACTGGATCCAGCTCCTGTGGGCTGAGCGGTTTGAGCTGCTCTTGCAGGAGACCCTCGAACGCCCCGATGGCGCCGAAAACCTCATCGCCGTTAAGAGCCGCAGCCCGCGTGTAATGGTAGAGCGCGGCATTCACCCCGGGAGCATCGCCACCACTGACAACCAAGAGGGTTCTCATCCGTTTAGAGCCCTGGGCATAGGCGGTTGAAAAGTGAACTCAGCGGCGTCAAGGCTACTGTCCATAGCAGCACTCCTTTACAATCCACCCTATCCTATCATATATTATCAAAAAAGTTCAACTTGTGACCTTGACATTTCAAGAAAAGTTCGCTATCCTTAAACCTAAGGTTCAGTTATGGTCAAGAGGCACCTTGAGGTGGTGAGGCCTGCTGGATAGCTGAAGTCGCGCTGGCTTCTGGCTCAAGAAGCCGGAGAGGAGGTCACGGGATAGTAGGCGTTGCCCGAAAGTTGTCGCAGGTGGCGTTGTCCAAAGCGCCTGACTGAGACAGCTCCGCTACCAATCGTTATATCGTCCATACTGGAAAGGGAGACACCATGAAGCGGCTTTTAGTAGTTCTGTTTTTGCTGGTGTGGGGGCTCGCTGCGGCCCAAACCTCGCTCAGAGTGGTGATTGCCGAATACAGCGGCCTCACCGGCCCCTTCTTTCAGGACGTTGCAGCGGACTTTCAACGCGCACATCCGGATATCGAGGTGCGCATCGAAGTGGTTCCCTGGGATCTTCTCTTCATGCGATTGACCACCGATATCGCGGGCGGGCGGGCGCCCGATATCTCGATCATCGGCACCCGCTGGCTGGCCGAGTTTGTCGCAGAGGGTCTGGCCGAGCCGCTAGACGCCTTTATGACCGACGCTTTTAGAGGCCAGTTCATCGAGGCTTTCCTTACCCCGTCTATCCTGGACGGCAAGACCTATGGCCTACCGGTGGCGGCGTCCGTTAGAGCCTTTTACTACAACAAGGATCTTTTCGAAGCGGCAGGCATCACGGAGCCGCCGGTAAGCTGGGATGAGCTTCGGGAAGCCGCCCGGCGCATCGTAGAAGAGACCGATGCGTTTGGCTTTGGCTTGCAGGGTGGGGAGATCGAAGCCGACGTCTACTGGTACTACGCCCTCTGGACCTTTGGCGGGGATATCCTTACCGACGACGGACAGAGCGGTATTAACAGCCCGGAGGCGGTAGCGGCTGCCGAGTTTTACCGCCAGCTGATCCGGGACGGTCTCACCCAGCCAGGCCCGACGGCCTACGGTCGCGAAGATCTGCAGGAGCTCTTCAAAGCAGGGCGCCTCGGGATGATGATTACTGGCCCCTGGTTTATCGGCCATCTCGCTGCAGAGGCGCCTGACCTTAACTACGGCGTTGCAGCCCTCCCCTTCAAAGAGCGCCCGGCCACCATGGGGGTGACAGACACGATTATGATGTTCAGCACTTCGCGGGCCAAAGAGGCGGCTTGGCAGTTCCTGGAGTTCGCCTTTCAGCCCGAGTATCGCTTCCGTTTCACCCAGGGCGAGGGGATGTTGCCGGTCCTTAAGGCGGTCGCCGAAGATCTCTACTTTGCCGAACACCCGAGGCTTGGCACAATTGTCGACCTGCTTCCCCATGCTCGCTTCGCGCCGATCGTCCCCGAGTGGGAGAGGATTGCTGACATTACAGTTCGGGCGCTGCAACTCGTCTACCTAGAGCAGGCACCGCCGGAACAGGCACTCAACGAAGCAGCAGAGCAGATTAACCGTATCCTCGGTAGATAGCACCGGTTGTCCGGCGGTAAGACCATCCTTGCCGCCGGCTCCTAAGTATCATGCGACTTTTCAAATTAAACCGCCTTATCCCGTATCTCCTGCTAGCCCCCAGCCTAGCGCTCACCCTTTTTGCGCTAGGGTATCCGGTCTACGACCTGGTGCGGATGTCACTTCACGAGGTCAATCGCTTTGGGATGCTCCAGCAGTTCGTCGGCTTGCAGAACTTCAGCGATCTTTTGCGTGATCCCCTCTTCGCTCCCAGCCTTTACCGAACGCTGGTCTGGACCTTCGGCATCGTTGTTGGCACAGTACTCCTGTCGCTACCGGTTGCGCTGATCTTGAACGAGCCATTTATTGGCCGCGGCATTGCTCGCACCATCATCCTCTTGCCCTGGGCTGTGTCGCTCGCTATGACGGCCATCGTCTGGCGTTGGGCGCTGAGCGGCCAGCACGGACTACTGAACGCGACACTCATGGACCTGGGCCTCATCAACGCTCCGATTGTATGGTTGGCTACTGCCCAGACCTCATTTCCAATAGCTATCGGGATCGGCATTCTAGTCTCGATCCCCTTTACGGTAACGGTGTTTTTAGGGGGTTTGTCCTCCGTGCCCGGCGAAATCTACGATGCTGCCAGGGTCGATGGCGCCACCGGCCTGCCGCTTTTTCGTTACATCACCTTGCCGCTGCTTAAGCCGTTTTTTAACCTGGCGGTGATCCTCAACGTCATCTACGTCTTCAACTCCTTTCCCATCATTTGGGTGCTTACCGAGGGCGGGCCGGCCAATACCACCGATATCCTGGTCACCTATCTCTATAAGCTCGCCTTTCGCTTTGGCGACCTCGACGTGGCGGCGACGCTGTCACTGATCATGTTCGCCATCCTGCTGGCCATTAGCGTCCTTTTCGCCTTGCTAACCCGACGGGGGGAGTCTCGTGCTTAAGCGCAGCTTCATCTACTGGCTCCTGCTTGCCCCTTTGGCCCTGGTAATCCTCTTCCCCTTTGCTGTCATGCTCTCTACCGCTCTAAAACCTAGGGCCGAAGTCTTTTCTTTCCCACCGCGGTGGTTGCCGAGCAGGTTTGCCTGGGAGAACTTCACCGCCATGTGGGACGCGCTAAACATTGGGAACGCGCTGCTCACGAGCCTGATAGTGACTGCCTTGGCAAGCTTGCTGGTGTTGGCGGTGAGTGTGTTTGCAGCCTACGCCATGGCCCGCTACGCGTTTTGGGGCAAAGGGGTTTTTCAGCAGTATCTCCTTGTCACCCAGATGCTCTCACCTTTCGTGCTGGTGGTGGGCATCTTCCGGGCGATGGTGCAGTTCAACCTCCTCGATACCTTACTGGCGATCATCCTGGTCTACGCTGCTTTCAATATCGCCTTTGCTACCTGGATGCTCTATCGCTACTTCGAGGCCCTGCCCACGGAGCTTGAGGAGGCTGCTCTGGTCGACGGCGCTAACCGCTTGCAGAGCATCCGCTACATCTTCTTGCCACTGGCGCTCCCCGCTATCGCCGTCACCTCCCTCTTCACCTTCATCTGGGTGTGGAACGAATTCGTGTTGGCGCTGACGCTCTTGCGTTCGGTTGAGAACTATACCTTGCCCATAGCGATCTTCTCTGCTGTCGGCGGGCGATACGTTGTCGAGTGGCAACAGGTGATGGCAGCGACGTTGACGGCCACGCTGCCGGCCGTACTCCTATTCCTCTACCTGCAGCGCCACCTGCAGCGCGGCCTACTCCTCGGTAGCAGCCGGTAATTTAGGCCAAATCCAATTGGTGTCAGGAATCTGACTGCTCTCAGGTTGATTAGTCAGGGAGGAACGCAAACCCGACCGAATAGCCTAAGCGGTGTCAGGGATGAGTTTCGAACCAGTCCACAATTGCCTTGAGACGCTCTATTCGTCTATCAGGCCGCCCCGAGCGCGATAGCTCGTGGCACTCATCGGGGAAGCGGATGAAGCGGACCTCGGCCTTGCCGATCCGCTTAAGGGCGATATAGAACTGCTCGGCCTGCTCGATTGGGCAGCGGTGGTCTTCCTCGGAGTGGATAATCAAGAGCGGAGTGGTGACGTTGGCAACGTGTTTAAGTGGACTCTGCGCCCAGAGCTTGTCGGTATCAGCCCAGGGATTACCGCCCACTTCATATTCGCTAAAGCGGTAGCCGATATCGGAGGTACCATAAAAGCTCAGCCAGTTACAGATCGAACGCTGCGTCACTGCTGAGCGGAAGACTGCGGTCTGAGTGATCAGCCAGTTGGTCATGAAGCCGCCGTAGCTGCCACCCGCTAGATGGATGGGAGCCTCGGAGTCGGTGTGGCTTGCGCGGGCCGAGTCGGCTATGGCCAGCACGTCGGCGGAGTCTATGGTGCCATAGCCGCCCAGGATGCTCTGGGCGAAGCCGCTGCCGTAGCTGGTGCTGCCGCGCGGGTTGCCGTAGGCCACGGTATAGCCGCGTGCTGCGAGCAGTTGAAACTCGAAGTAAAAGCCGTAGCCGTAGTTGGTATGAGGCCCGCCGTGAACCTGCAACACCAGCGCCTTATCCTTACGAGGCTTGCGCGGCGCTAGGGTCCAGTAAGTCAGTCGAGGGCCGCGCTCGGCACGGGTGGTGTGCTCGGTAGCCTCGGCCAGGCGGTAGCGCGCTACAAAGTCGGTGTTGACCTGACTGAGCTGCGTTTCGCGCCCGCGCCCCAGGGTGAACAGCTCGCCAGGCCGACTCGGTGTCTCGGCTAGGAACGCCAGGCGTCCGGCGGCATAGCTAAACGCCGTCACCGCTCGGTCGCCGCTGTGCAGCGCCCGGATGTTGCCGCTCGCTAGCGACACACGGCTAAGCGCGCTTCGTCCAGCCCGATTGACGTTGATGACTAGGCTGCGGCTGTCCTCCGACCAGGCGGGCCGGTTGGGGGAGTCGCCGTAGCGGCTGTCACCGCCGATGCCGGGCTGCGCGTCGAGCTCGCCGGTTAGCAGACTTAAGCGGCCACCCTGCCAGAGCCACAAGCCTACCGGGCTGGCCAAGTTGCCGGGTTCGGCGGGCGCCATCAGAGCTAGCCCGGCGCCGTCTGGTGAGGGCGCTACATCACTTACCATCTGGCTGCTGTCTATCATCAGGGCTGCCTCGCCGCCTGTGGCCGGAAGTTGCCACAGCCCGCTATGCCAGCGATCCTCGTCGGCTGGGCAAGTCGCTGCGCAGACATAGAGCGACTGGCCGTCAGGGTGAAAGGCTAGCTCACTCGGATTGGCAGCAAAGCTGCTGAGCCGCCTTGGCGCCTTATCGCCTAGCGAGATAAGATAGACCTGAGCGATTTCGCTCGGCCGAAAGCCGCGCCCGTCCGACTTGTAGTGCATCCGCTCGATAACTCGCGCCCGCTCTTCTTGGGCCGCCCGGTCTTCCCAGTCACCGCGGGAGATAAAGGCTAACTGCTGGCTATCAGGATGCCAAACAAACGACGAAACCCCCGATTTTAGCTGGGTCAGGCGCTCGGCTTCGCCGCCGCTAAGTGACATTAGATAGAGCTGGGGCTGCTTGTCGTCGCTGCGCTTAGCTAAGAAGGCCAGCTTGCTGCCGTCAGGACTGAAGCGCGGCTTGCTGTCGCTTGTCCCCTGTGTAAAGACCTGGTGACCGGACCCATCAGTCTGATACAGCACCAGGCGGCTGTGATAGCGGGGGGGCTGGTAACTACTTCCTTCACCTTTGCCCGGCTCGATGATGGTGCTGACCGCGACGAGGGAACGCCCGTCAGGACTGAGTTGAGGGTCGGATAAGAAGGTGAGCTCAAGTAGGCTGTCTGGGCGGAGTTTGGCCATGATCCAATTCTATAACCTACCTATTACTGCCATGCTCAGCAGCATCTGGTACTATCCTGGGTACGGTGAAGGCTCTTTACCTGGTGTCCGTACTCGCTCTGATATCGTTCCCGCTAGCATGGGCGCAGCGCCTGGAAGCCACAACCGACCTGGCGCCTTACTACCGTCCGGGAGATGAGATCGAGATCACCCTTATCTTCTGCCTGGTCAGCGAGGAGGTGGTCCCGATAGCCGTGGCTTTCCTCAACGTGGTCGAGCGCGATACCGCCCGGGGCTACCCCCAGGCGGCGCACCGCCTCTTTCGCAGCGCTGAGAGTCAGAACCAGGTGTTCCAAGTAGCCAAGCCTGGCGAGGTCTGGCAGCGCGGGGTAGAAACGGCTGTGCGCGTGCGACTACGCCCTGACGCTCCGCCCGGTGACTACGCTCTAGTCATTCAACTATTTCGTGGCAGCAACACTGACCCGCACCGGGTACGGGTTGAGGATCGGTTGGGTATTCAGGCGTTTAATTTTTCGATTATGCCGCGCTAGGGTAGCACCCGGCAGACCCAGGCGGGCAGTGTGAAGGGTTGAAGGCCGATTTCGGCTAGCAACGAGGGGGGGATGACCGCGTCGGCTAGGTAAAGATCGCCCACAGCACGGTGTTGTAGACCCGGTTTGAGTAGCCCGATGCAGAGTGTGGCGTCGGCTTGCACCACCTGACCGGGCGTAGTGCCATCGTTAGCAGTTAGCCCGGTAGGAATGTCGAGGGAGACCACGGTGCAGGTGTCCATGGCGTTTAGCACGGTTAGTGCGTCAAGTGTGCGGCCTCGCGGTGGACCCTCTAAGTTGGTGCCTACAGCGGCATCCAGGGCACAGGCGAACTTCATCTTGGGGATACTGCTCTTGATCCGCACGCTGGGGTAGTGCTTAAGCGCCTCGAGCTGCTCCTTGGGGATGCCGGAGTAGTTTTCAGCCTCGTGAATGGGGGCTACCCAGACGGCGCGACCGAGCCCAGCCAGCAACCGGGCGGCAGCCAGGCCCGCCCCACCGTTACCCCCTCGGCCGGCAACCACCAGCACCGGCCCCTCAGGGACCAGGTGCTGGCATAGGTCTGCCGTACTCCTGCCGATGTGCTCGATCAGCACCCGCATATCAAGGCCGTACTTGCCGGTGGCCAGCGTGATGAGATGCTCCATTTGCGCTGTGTTGACTTTGGGAAGATTGCTCCAGGAGAGGGTGGGGATGTGCATAAAGTCAGCTAGCCTCAACTACTTCAGCAAACTCCGCAGTGCTATAGACGTTTTGTACGTCGTCAAGCTCTTCCAGCGCTTCGATTAAGCGCAGCACCTTGGCGGAGTCCGCAGGACTTAATGCTGTGACAGTTTGCGGCAATTTGGTCAATTGGCTTACCTCGGGCTCGAGCCCCGCCTCCTGTAGCCCTTCTAGCACTGTATAGAGCGAGCCGGGATCAGTGTACAAGGTCAGTGTGCTGCCATCGAGTTCGAGATCATCAATCCCAAGTCCGATGGCTAGCTCCTGAACCCGCTCGCTAGTGTCGCGCAGCACGAAAACCCCTCTACTGTCGAACTGCCAGGCGGTGCTACCCGACATGTTGCCGCCGTACTTAGTGAAGACGTGACGAACCTCGGCTGCGGTTCGATGGCGGTTGTCGGTCAAAGCCTCGACAAGCAGAGCCACTCCGGCCGGCGCGTAGCCTTCGTAGACTACCTCGTCAAAGCCGCCCCCTTCGTTGCCGCCGACCGCCCGCTCGATAGCGCGGTCGATGTTGTCCTGCGGGACGCTGTCAGATTTGGCCGCAGCCAGCGTATTCTTTAAGGCTAGATTGGCCGCTGGGTCGCCGCTGCCACCGGAGCGCACAGCAGCCTGAATGGCGCGGATATGCTTGCTGATGATGGCCCCGCGCTGTTTGTCGTTGGCAGCCTTTTTGCGTTTGATTTGAGCCCATTTACTATGACCTGCCAAGTAGACCTCCTATCCTTAGTCTACCGCATCGGTCGCCTACTTAGCGCCGCCGGACAATGACGAAGCTGGTTTCACGCACGTCGCGTGCGGTGACCGGGAAGGGCTCGAGCTCTACTCTGATGCTCTGTGTCCAGTCGCTATCACTCCAGACGCCGCGGTAGGTGACTCGCCCGCGGGTGGGTTCGGGCGTAAAGAGGGCCCGGACGCGATTGACGCCGTAGTCGCGGCCTCCGCGTGAGCTGACGATGAACCTGCCGCGAGTGGGGACGATATTGTCTATTCCGCCACGCACGAAGATGTTGCGCTGAAAAACGTCGACGGTGCCGTCAGGGCTGATCGAAGTGAGGGTGATGTAGCCGTCGTTGGTGGTGCGGATCACAAAGGAGATGGAGTCGCCGGGGCGATAACGGGCCCCGACGCCACGGGTAGGTTCGAAGCGGGTGATAATATCGCCAACCTCGATGCCAAAGCGCACGGTGCCGCGTAGGGTGATGTCGCCTGGGATGAAGGTGATGGTACAGGCCGTTAACGCCACGGTTAGTGCCGCTAGGGAGATGAGTAGCCGACTTTGCTTGAAGGTCATAAGTGGTCCTTTCTAGGGGAGCAAGTTCTTGGCTTAAGTGTAGCAGAGGTCGGTGAAAAAGGTCAGATTTATTAAACAGAAATTGCACAATCAGATGTATTGTGAAATATCACACATAGAGATTGACAACATCACTATTCAGGCGGTTCAGCGGTAAGCGGTTTCTTGTTTCTAGACTGCCCACCGCCTACCACCTACTTTCCAGCTAGCGGAGTATAAGTAGGGGAGACCTGCCCGTAGGGTGAAAATGGGCGACCACGTGGTCGCCCCTACTGACTACCGAAATACGGCTTTTTTACTCTATTTTCTCTTCAGTGATTCGCTCTGCAAAGACTTCGATCTCTGGGCCTTCGCGGTAGGCGCGGAGTAGCGCGGCTAGCACCTCCTGCTCAACCGCAGCGCGCACTCGGGCCTCAACCTCGGACAGCGGAGGCAAGTAGGCCGGGGTGCGGTTGTAGGGCAGGATCAAGTGGTAGCCAAACTGGCTCCTCACTGGTGCGCTGACGACGTCTAGCGGCGCGGTAAAGGCCACCTCTTCAAACGGTGCCACCATCGCCCCGCGCGGAAAACAGCCGAGGTCGCCACCCTGAGGGGCGCTGCCACCGTCCAAGCTGTTAGCCTGGGCCAGTGCAGCGAAGTCAGCACCGGCCTGCAATTCAGCTTTGAGCGCATTGGCCGTGCCCTCGTCAGCCACCAAGATGTGGCGTGCGCAGGCTTGAGCCGGTTGCTCGAGCTGGGCCCGATTGTTGTCGTACCAGAGCTGAAGGTGGTGATCTTTAATATCAAGCTCGTTCTGCAATGCAGTGATAACTTGATCCAGCAAACTTGCCTCGCTGATTAGCGTGGCTAGCAGCGCTTCGCTGGCAAAACCCGCGCGTGCCAGGGCCTCCTGATAGGCCTCGTCCGAAGCAAAGTTGGCGCGAATACCGGCTAGCTGCCCTTCGACATACCCCGCTGGCACCGTGAGGTGACGCCGCTGAGCTTCGCGTAGCAGCGCCTGCTCAGTTACTAGTTGATCTAAATAGATGGGTCGCAGCGTATTAAGCAGCGGCAGGGTTTCAGCGTTCAGCGGCAAGCCTTGTTGCGCGGCGATGTTAGTTACAAACACGGTAAAGCGCTGATCGAATTCGGCTCTAGTGATGACCGCTTCGCCAACGCGTAACACTACCTGGTTCTCCTCAACCCCTTCCTGAGCGCTCGCTAGCGCGAGGCTGAGGGTTAGCATGATGACTAGTAGACGCATGAGACTCCTTTCAGCCCCTACAATAGCACCGCCCCGCTTCATTGCAACGCCTTAGGCCACCTTAGTCAGATGATGCTAATAGTATTAACATGATCAGGCTCAGGTAATGTATAGTGCAAGCTGTGACAACGGCACGCGACCCGTATGGGCTGTTGGGGGTCTCTCGGCAGGCTAGCTCAGACGAGATCAAGGCCGCCTATCGCCGCTTGGCCATGCAGTACCACCCTGATCGCAATGCGGGCGATAAGGCTGCCGAGGAGCGGTTCAAGGCTATCTCGGAAGCCTATGCCACGTTGCGCGATCCTGAGCTGAGGGCACGCTACGACCGTTACGGCGATAGCCCGGCCCGGCCCGATTTCAGCCGGGTCGATTGGCAGACCGTTTTTCAGGAAGCCGACATCCGCATCGACTTAGGTCAGATGGGCATGCCCCGTACCGGCAATATGGTTTTTGACACCCTGTTTGGTCTAATGGCGGCGGCTTGGCGCCGCTCACTGCTCCCTGGCGAGGAGCGCACGGTAAGCCTCGATATTAGCCCCGAGGAGGCTCGAGCCGGAGCGGTGCGCCGTGTCTACCTGCCGGGGCCGAGCGTCTGTCCGCAGTGCCGAGGGGCTAGCCCGGCGTGTCCGATCTGCAACGGCCAGGGTGTAGTGCGCAGTGGAGCGGCAGTAGAAGTCACCATCCCTAGCGGGATTAGGCCCGGTGCCAAGCTGCGCCTAAGGGGGCTCGGTGGCCCGGGTAGTCCGCCCGGGGACGCTTTCGTTACGGTACAGGTACGGCTCCCGGCCGGTGTTCGCTTTGATGGTCAGGATCTCATTACGGAGCTGCCGATTACCGCACTCGAAGCCGCGCGCGGGACCGAGAGCCGGGTGCTCGGGCTGAGCGTTAAGATCCCCGCCCAGGTCAAGGATGGCCAGGTAGTCCGTATCTCCGGTGGCGGATTGGCTGGGGGAGACCTGCTAATTAAGCTCAAGATTGCCGTCTGGCAAGGGTTATGGCGCAAGTTGCGCGACGCGCTCACTTAAGGAGTCTGCTATGGCTGAGTCTGACAAACGCCGCCCTGAGCCTGCCGAAGGGCAGCGCGCCGAGGACGAAGTGATCGCCAAGGACCGCCCGCTTTACGTCATTAGCGTGGCGGCGGAGCTTGTGGACATGCACCCCCAGACGCTGCGCCTCTACGAGCGCAAAGGGCTGATTGAGCCCAGCCGCAGCGCCGGCAAGACCCGGCTCTACTCGCAGCGCGATATCGAGCGTCTGCGCGAGATCCGCCGCCTAACGCAAGAGCTAGGCGTCAACCTGGCGGGGGTAGAGGAGATCATCCGCCTGCGCAATCGGCTTGACGACCTGCAAGATCAGCTTGAAGGGCGGATCGACTATCTGCAGTCGCGCCTCAACGAGCGGATGCTCAAACTTACCGCAGCGCTGATGGCGCCTAAGGGTGAAGAAAGGGGAGAGGGGGAGGGCGGCTGATATACTCGCTCATGCTTAAGGACTATCTAACAGCCAACCAGCAGCGCCACCTTAGCGAACTGCTCGATCTTTTGCGGATCCCTTCGGTCAGCACCGACCCGACCCGACAAGGCGAGGTGCGCCGCGCCGCTGAGTTCGTAGTCGGCAAGCTGGCCGAGCTGAGGTTTGAGGTGCAACTGTTCGAGACACCGCGCCATCCGGTGGTGGTGGCCCACTATCGCGTCTCCGATAGCGCTCCGACCGTACTCATCTACGGCCACTACGATGTGCAGCCGCCAGAGCCGCTCGACTTGTGGATCTCGCCGCCCTTCGAGCCGGTGGTCGAGAACGGCTTGATTGTGGCGCGGGGTGCGTCGGATGACAAGGGGCAGCTCTACGCGCATATCAAGGGGGTCGAGGCGCTCTTAGCTACTACCGGCACACTGCCGGTCAACCTTACCTTTTTGATCGAAGGGGAAGAGGAGATCGGCAGCCCTAACCTCACCCCCTTGATCGAGGCTCACCGCGAGCAGTTGGCTGCCGATATCGTACTTATCTCGGATGGGGCGATGGTGGCTCCAGATACTCCCACTATCACCTACGGCCTTAGAGGTCTGGCCTATGTCGAAGTGCTAGTGCGCGGCGCCGGGCGCGACCTGCACTCCGGAGCTTATGGCGGCGGCGCACCCAACGCTATTAACGCGCTGGCCAAGATCATTGCGCAGCTGCATAACGAGCAGGGGCGCGTCACGGTGCCGGGTTTTTATGACGCTGTGCTCGAGCTTACCGATACCGAGCGCGAAGCCTTCCGCCAGGTTCCGTTTGACGAGGCGCACTTCAAACGCGAAGCCGGGCTGGCAGCCACTCCTGGCGAGGCCGGTTATTCGTTGCTCGAGCGCCTGTGGGCGCGCCCGACGCTAGACTGCAACGGCATCGGCGGCGGCTTTCAAGGGGACGGGGCCAAGACCGTCATCGCGGCTGAGGCGCGGGCAAAGATCTCCTGCCGCCTGGTGCCGAACCAAGACCCGCACGATATTACGGCCAAACTCGCCGCGCACCTTAAGCGCCTAGCTCCGCCAGGGGTCGAAGTCACCGTCACCGAGCTGCACGGCGCGCTACCGGCGGTCCTGCGCGCTTGCGCCGCAGGACCGCTCGAGGCGCCGGCGGTGCAGGTGGCAGCTCGAGCCCTAGCTACCGTGTTCGGTCGCCCGGCAGTGTTTGCCCGCACCGGTGGCACCATCCCGGTGGTCAGCACCTTTCAAGAGCTGCTCGGTGCCCAGGTGGTGATGGTCGGTTTGGGTTTGGAGTCAGATAAGGTTCACTCGCCCAACGAGAAGTTCGACCTTGTTAACTACTATCGCGGCATCGAGGTGAGCACGGCGCTGCTGGCGGCATTTGCAGACATGCCGTAGCTAAATCCGCAACTAAACTCGTACCGGCCACCCGCTACACCCTCTATGACCTGTGGGCAGAACTGTGCGCCGGAGAGCGACTCTAGCTCATCGATGGCGGTGTGCAGCGGCTTGGCGGGTTGGTAAGGTCGGCCGGTGGTCATCACTTCGAGCGCATCGGCTACGGCGACCACCCGCGCAGCCAAACTTATCTGTGAACCACGCAGGCCCCAGGGGTAGCCGCTGCCATCGAAGCGCTCGTGGTGTTGTGCAATGATGTCGATATAGTCGACCAGACCAAAGTTCGGGGCTAGCTCCGCGCCCAGCGCCGGATGTTGCCAGATGATGGCGCGCTCCTCAGCGTTAAGCGGAGTGGCGCCGCGCAGTATGCGCCTGGTGAAAAAGAGTTTGCCGATGTCGTGAACGAGCGCGCCGGCATAGATTGAGACCGGCTCCGTCTGGGTGACGTAATTGGCATTGGCGAGCATGGCCGTACATTAGCCATCGTTCCTTAACGGCACCTTAAGATAGCCCAACAAGAGTTTCTACCCGCCACTGCCCCCGCACCCTTACCCCTTAATTCGTGCCGGAGGCCCCTTAAAACGCATTATAGCGCGTCGTTGCAGAAAAGCTGTTAGGGACGGCATATCGGCGACCAGCGCTGATCCTGCGGCGGCAATCCTGCGACTGCTCGCAGGATTGCAGGCCGAGCGTTGACCGGGTTGCGGTCCTGCGCGCTTGCGCCGCAGGATGCGCCTCCTTCGCGTTGCTCAGGACAGCGTCTACCCTACGATAAGACGTGTTATCGTAGGGTGATGGCAGACCCATTAGAATTAGCCATTGCCAGCCTGCAAGTATCTGCAGCCCTGCAAGTATCTGCAGGGGACCAGGTAGGCCGCGCCCGCTTTCTTGCTAGCCTCAGCACCGCCGACCTCCGCCGCTTGGCCGTTAGAGCTGCCAACGAGCGCGACTTTGAAACCTTATGGCAGCTAACTGAAGCGCACCTAACGTTGCACGGCGAGTCGGGCGCGCTGGTATCGGTCAACACCTATAAGGCCTATCGCCGTGGGGTTAAGGATCTGCTGGCTGCTTGGCAGGGAGAAAACCTATTACGCCCTGGTCGCGACGCCGCCGCGGTCTGGCTCCGCACCATGGAGTGCCGCGGCCGCAAGCCCGCCACGGTGCGTGTCAAGATCGCCGCCGGTAAGGCCCTTTACAAGGCGCTGCGCTGGGCCGGCGCTACTGAAGCCGAACCGTTTGCTGACGCTAAAGCTGCCAAGGACAAAACCGCCCCGTGGGAGCGCCAGGGCGCTTACAGCCAGCTTGAAGTTACGCGCCTGCTGGCGGTAGCCGACCCCGTCACCCGCGCTTTGATCCTGTTGGGGGCGCACGCTGGTCTACGGATCAGCGAGATGTTAGCGCTGCGCTGGTCGGAGGTTGATCTAGTAAACCGTAAACTCGTCGTCCTGCACGGTAAAGGTGACAAAAAGCGCACCGTTAACCTGTCTAAGACGCTTTCCGAGGCACTTGGTCAGCTAGTCCGTCCCCCCCATCCTGCGTGTGCCCCTGCGGTTCACTCGCAGGGGCAGGACCTGGGGGTGGGTGGTCCTGCACACAAGTTGCAGGATGGGTGGGTTCTCCCCTTCCGCTCGCGCCTCAGCGCCCGCGAACGGCTAGCCCGCACCTGCCGCGCCGCTGGCGTTAGGTTTCAAGGGCTCCACGCCCTGCGCCATGCTGCCGGCACCCTGTTGCAGCGCCAGACCGGCGACATAACCAAGGTGGCCGATCACCTGGGACATGCCACCCTGGATATGGCCCGCAACTATGCCAAGGCCGATGACCGCGCGCTGAAGGCGGTAGTGGATGAGTGGTAATCCTGCAGATACTTGCAGGACTGCAGATACTTGCAGGACTGCAGATATTTGCAGGATGCCATTGACGTGCCGCGCTGAGGGTAATATGGTGCGTAGTAAGGAGGCTATCGTGAAGCTTCTAAGGCATCTCGTTCTATTGGGCTTGGCGCTGCTCTTGCTGGCGGCCTGTGCCCCCACCACAACCGTGCAAGACAACATCCTTCCGACCCTTGTTTCGGTGACGGTTAGGCAGGATGTAATCGTCCTACAAGGCCGCTATTTTGGCGCTCCGGGCGAAACCAGCTATGTGGTCATAGGCGCCGACAGCTCAGGGCAGGGCGGCTTTCGCATCCCCGACGTGCGGGAGTGGAGTCCTAACCGCATTGTGGTCGGTGCGCCAAACGGCGTGGGAGTTGGCTTTGCGCTGGTAGTAGTCGATGGCGTAAGGAGCAACGCGCTACCTAGCAATCGCTAGAAGCTGGGCTCGACAGCTCTCGTTGACTAGGCCGGCGGGTTAGACTGAGCCGGTATGAAGCTCCAAGCCGCCAAGAATCACTCTCGCTTCGCTCGGGTCAAAGGGACGCACGACACGCTCCCCGAAGCGCACGCCCAGTGGGCCAGGATCGCCGCGGTCGCCAAACAGGTGCTCGAGCGAGCAGGAGCGGTGCAGCTTACTCCGCCCATCTTTGAATACAGCGAAGTCTTTACCAAGTCGGTCGGCGAGTCGGCCGACTTGGTGGTGCAAAAGGAGATGTACACCTTCTTTGATGCCGGCGCTCGCTCGCTTACCCTCCGGCCCGAGTTTACCGCCGGTGTGCTGCGCGCCTTTATCGAGCACGGTCTGTATGTCTGGCCCTCCCCCATCAAGCTCTGGAGCATCGGCCCGGTCTTTCGCGCCGAGAAGCCGCAGCGCGGGCGCTTTCGGCAGTTTCATCAGGTCAACTGCGAGCTACTGGGGCTGGACGCGCCGCTGCTGGACGCTGAGGCTATCACCCTGTTGTATCAGATATTTAGCGAGCTGGGTTTGCGCGGGCTGGTTGTCAAACTCGGCTCGGTTGGCGACCCCGAGGACCGCCAGGCCTATAACCACTATCTACGTGAGGCGCTGACACCCCTGGCGGATAGGCTCTCCGAAGCCAGCCGCGAGCGCTTGCGCCTTAATCCGATGCGCGTGCTAGACAGTAAGAGTGCCGAAGATCAGGCGGTTGTTGCCAGCTTAAAGCGCCCGCTGGATTTTCTGGGTGAGGCAGCCAAGGTTCACTTCGCCCAGGTCCAGGCCTACCTGTCGGATTGGCAGCTCCCCTTTGAGCTCGAGCCCAACATGGTGCGCGGCCTGGACTACTACCGCCGCACCGCTTTCGAGTTTCACCACGGCGCTATCGGGGCGCAGTCGGCGCTGTGCGGCGGCGGCCGCTACGACGGCTTAGTTGAGCAGCTCGGCGGTCCGCCCACGCCGGGGGTCGGCTGGGCCTTTGGCCTCGAGCGCTTGCTCGATGCCTTGCAGCAAGAGGGGGCGCTGCCAACTGGGTCTGTCCGTCCGCTGCTCTACCTGATCCCCATGGACGAAGAGGCGGTCGGCGAGGTGGCCAAAGCGGCCTTTACGCTCCGTCGGCACGGTGTCGTGCTCCACGCCTATGCGCCGCGCAACCCCGGCAAAGGGCTTAAGGAAGCGGACCGAGCTGGCGCTGTCTTGGCCGCACTGCGCGGCAGCCGCGAGCGGGCGCACGGGAGCTATCAGATCAAGGAGCTGGCCTCGGGAGCGCAGTTTGAGGTTCCCGAAGGCGAGCTAGCAGCATTCTTACGCGGCCATCAAGCGAGGGATCATGAAGCGAACACACTACTGCGGTGAACTACGTGCCCAGCACGCCGGACAGACGGTGACCCTACAGGGTTGGGTCAATCGTCGCCGAGACTTAGGCGGGCTAATTTTCCTCGACCTGCGCGACCGGGCCGGGTTAATCCAGGTAGTCGCGGTGCCGGACACGGCACCCGTCTTTGCCGAAGCCGGGCGGGCTAAGGCTGAGTACGTGCTAGAGATCACCGGGACGGTACGCCTCCGCCCAGAGGGCCAGCGCACCGCCCGCCTGGCCACCGGCGAGGTCGAACTGCTGGCCAGCAATCTGGTCATCCTAGCCGAGTCCAAGACGCCGCCCTTTTTGATCGACGGCTCGGTCGATGCCCGCGAGATCAGCGAAGAGTTGCGTTTGCAACATCGCTACCTAGACCTGCGCCGCCCCGAGGCGGCCTACCCCATTCGCTTGCGGCACACTATTAGCAAAGCGATCTGGGATTACCTCGACGCCCAGGGCTTTATTCAGGTCGAAACACCGCTGCTGACGCTGTCCACGCCGGAAGGCGCCCGCGATTATGTCGTCCCTTCACGGGTGCAGCCCGGTGCCTTTTACGCTTTGCCGCAGTCGCCGCAACTATTCAAGCAGCTCCTGATGATGGCCGGATTTGACCGTTATTTTCAGCTTGCCCGCTGCTTCCGCGATGAGGATCTGCGCGCCGATCGCCAGCCCGACTTTACCCAGCTCGACCTGGAGCTGTCGTTTATTGACCAAGACGATCTGCTGGCTTTAAACGAGGGCTTGATGGCCCACGTGGTGCAGACCGCCCTGGGTCGGGAAGTAGCTACCCCTTTCCCGCGTCTAAGCTACCAGGAGGCGATGGCTAGTTACGGCTCGGACAAGCCCGATCTCCGCTTTGAACTGCGGCTCACGGATCTGAGTGCGGTCTTTGCCGCTACTGCGCTGCGCAGCTTTAGCGCTGTGCTGGAGGCCGGCGGGGCGATCAAGGCGTTGCCCATACCGGCTGCGTTGGCCAAGCTCAGCCGCAAAACGCTGACAGAGCTCGAGCTCCACGCTAAGCAGCACGGCGCCCAGGGCTTGGCCTGGTTGCGCCGCGAGGGCGACGGGTTTAGCGGCTCTATTGCCAAGGCCTTATCCGAAGCTGAGCAGGCAGCGCTGCTGGCTCAGGCGCCACAGCCGGGCGATCTGCTGTTAATCGCCGCTGACCGCTGGCAGATAGCTTGTACGGCGCTCGGGGCGGTGCGCACTAAGTTGGGCCGCGACCTAGCCCTCTATGATGCGCAGGCACTGGTCTTCTTGTGGGTGGTCGATTTCCCCCTGCTCGAGCGCGACGAAGAGCGGGGCGGCTACACCTACATGCACCACCCCTTTACCCGCCCGCACGACCAGGACCTGGCCAAGTTGGATAGCGATCCCGGCGCGGTGCGGGCCTGGGCTTACGACCTGGTCTTAAACGGCAACGAGATCGGCGGTGGTTCGCTCCGTATCCATCGCTACGACGTGCAGCTCAAGATGTTTGAGGCGCTAGGCTTTAGCGAGGCTGAGGCTAAGGAGCGCTTCGGCTTCTTTTTGGAGGCGCTTGCCTACGGCGCTCCACCCCACGGCGGCATCGCCTGGGGGCTGGATCGCCTGGTGATGCTCTTGGCCGGGGCCAGCAGCCTGCGCGAGGTCATCGCTTTTCCCAAGAATCAGCGCGGCGTAGATCCGCTCACCGGGGCACCCAGAGCACTCACCTCGGCGCAGTTAGCGGAGCTGCGCTTGAAAGTTATAGCATGATTCCACTCGTTATCGTGGATCTAGACGGCACCATGATCGGCAGCAGCGGCTTGGTCCGGGAGTGTGTCTGGCAGGCGGTTGAAAAGGCTAAGGCGGCGGGTGTCAAGGCGGCGGTCTGCACCGGCCGTCCCTGTGGCGGTGGCGCTCAGAAGGTGGCACAGCGCTTAGGGCCGAACAACCCCCATATCTTCCATAGCGGAGCGGTAATTAGCTACCCTGACGGTCGGCCGCTTTCGGTTCATGCCTTGCCTGGGGCGGTAACCGAGCAGGTCATCGCCTTCTCGCGCGAGCGCAATCTGGTGCTCGAGCTCTACACTCCTGGTGAGATGTTCGTCGAGCGCAAGACCCCCTTAAGCGAAGCGCACGCCCAGATGATCGCTATGAGCGCCGTGGTGCGCGACCTCAAAAGCGTCTTAGCCAGTGAGCCGATAGTGCGTGCGCAGTGGGTGGTAACCTCCGCTCAACTTAGCATCGTAGAAGCGCTTAAGCTTAACAACATGCAGATCAGCCGCGCCAGCTCGCCGGTACTAAAGGACACCTACTTTATCAGCATCACGCAAGCGGGAGTCTCTAAGGGGACGGCAGTGGAGCACTTGGCCAAGCACCTCAAGATCGACCTAGCTAACATCATGGCGGTCGGTGATAGCCGCGGCGACCTGCCCATGCTCGAGCGAGTCGGTCATCCGGTGGTGATGGCTAACAGTGAGCCTGAGCTGCTGACGCGCTACCCGACCGTGGTGGGCGATGTCGAGGCGTGCGGCGCGGCAGAAGCCTTCGAGCTGGCCCTGCGGCGGTAGCTTGATAGACTCTCTTATGCCACACGTCTATATCGAAGCGTTATCCAGGCATATCGGCGAAACGGTAGAGCTTAAGGGCTGGCTGACCGGCTCGCGCAGCAGCGGCAAGATCGCCTTCTTGCAACTGCGCGACGGCACCGGCTTCGTTCAGGGGGTGGTGGTCAAGAGCGAGGTAGCTGAAGCGGTCTTTGCTACCGCACGGTCGCTGACGCAAGAGACCAGTGTGGTGGTAACAGGCACGGTCCGTGCCGATGAGCGCTCGCCCTCCGGGGTCGAGTTGGCGGTAACTGGGGTCAGGGTTGTCGCCCCGCCGCATCCTGCGTCCTGCGCGCTTGCGCCGCAGGATGCGGCGCAGGACGAGTACCCGATTACTCCCAAAGAGCACGGGGTGGACTTTCTCATGGAGCGCCGCCACCTCTATCTGCGCCACCGTGGGCCGTGGGCGATTATGCGCATCCGCGATGAGCTCGAGCGGGCCATTCACGATTTCTTTGCCGAGCGCGGCTTTTTGCGCTTCGATGCGCCGCTGTTTATGCCCACCGCGGTGGAAGGGACCACTAACCTCTTCGAGATCGATCTGTTTGGCGAGGACACCGCCTACCTGTCGCAGTCCGGCCAGCTTTATGCCGAAGCTGGGGCGCTGGCTTATGGCAAGGTCTACACCTTTGGCCCGACCTTCCGCGCCGAGAAGTCCAAGACCCGCAAGCACCTGCTGGAGTTCTGGATGATCGAGCCGGAGGTCGCTTACCTGGAGCACGAAGAGAGTATGCAGCTACAAGAGGAGCTGCTAGTCTACCTGGTGAGCCGCGTGCTAGATAAGCGCGCGCAGGAGCTGGCGCTCCTGGGGCGCGAGGTTAGTAAGCTCCTGCCCAGCGCCCAGGGTAACTATCCGCGGCTTAGCTACGACGAGGCCCTAGCGCTCCTGGCCGAGCACGGCGAGCCGCTAAGCTGGGGCGACGACTTTGGCGCACCACACGAGACCATCCTCGGCAACGCCTTTGATCGGCCTCTCTTTATCCACTCCTGGCCGGCTAAGACCAAGGCGTTCTATATGCAGCCCTATGACCACGACCCCTCTCGCGTAAAGTGCGCCGACGTGATCGCCCCCGAGGGCTTTGGCGAGATCATCGGCGGGAGCCAGCGTATCCACGACTATGCGTTCTTAAAACAGCGCTTAGTCGAACACCAGCTGCCCGAGGAGGCGTTCGCCTGGTACCTCGACCTGCGCAAGTACGGCAGCGTCCCCCACTCGGGCTTCGGCTTGGGGCTCGAGCGCACCCTGGCCTGGCTGACCGGCGTGACCCACCTGCGCGAAGTCATCCCCTTCCCGCGCATGTTGACGCGGATGTATCCGTAAGAGTGTGCTACACTAGCGCTGCACGTTGTCAATAGGAGGCAACTATGGAACCCTCTCCCCAGCCCGTGGCCCAGACAGCCAAGGCCGATCTGGGCAAGCGCTTCATTGCCGCCATCATCGACGGTGCTATTGCCGGGGTGGTTGGTCTCATCCCCTGGGTCGGTGGCATCATCGGCGGCCTCTATATCCTCCTGCGCGACGGCCTCGACTACGAGTACCTGCGGGGCCGCTCGGTCGGCAAGACGCTGATGAAGCTCAAGCCGATCCGCCTGGATGGTCAGCCGATGGATATAACTACCTCCATTAAACGCAACTGGATGTTGGCGCTGGGCCTTATCAGCCTAGTCCTGGTGCTAATTCCGGTTATCGGCTGGATCGCGCTGGCGCTCTTGTGGGTCGCTGCACCGGTTATTGCTCTGATTGAGATCATCCTGGTGGCTACCGACAAAGAGGGACGGCGCTGGGGCGACCGCCTGGGCGGCACCACGGTAGTTGAGACTACCGACTGATAGCAGGTATCATCTGGTTTGATCCTGCGGGTGCTCGCAGGACTGCGAATCGTTCTCTATCCTGCGGTTTACTCGCAGGACGCCTTTGCAGAGATGATACCTGCGCTAAGGCGACTCAGTATTTGTGAAAACCGCTGTGAGGAACAGGGGTAATGAGCTAGCGCAAGCGCGTGTCCCACTCGAGCCCGTAAACCTGGCCCACCGCTACTGCAGCAAAATCTGGGTGCCGAGGGTTGATTGGGTAGTTCATATAGAGCGGCTGGAAGCGTAGCTCAGGCGGGGTGACCACGCTCGGCACTGCCAGTACAGCGCTCGCTTGACGTTCCAGCCACTCATTGCCAACCGCTTGGCTGACTAAAGTCTCGGGGCGGTCGTTCCACCCTTTGGGTAGGGCGCTGCGGTCAAGTGTGGCGATGATCCTTTCTGGCCAGCGCAGGGAGTGGTAGACGTGTGGCACGGCCCAAAGCGCTTCAGCGTCATCTAGGTGTACCAACACTTCAAGCATGGCTAAGCTCAGGTTGCCGCTAGCGTAGACCACATACTGCCCAGGCGCGTTCCAGCGAGCCCCGTGCAGAAAAGCCCCCATGCCCGTCATGCTGGTGGTCTGGTAGGTGGCCTTGCTGATGCGGTAGGCAGTGAGGCTCAGGAGGGGATACCGTGCGCCATGCGGCCGAGCAGCCTGATCAGGTAGTCGCTGCCTTCGGGCGTGCGGGCAAACTCGAGCGGAGCCTCGCCGCCTAGAGCCATCTTCTTATTTAATAGCCAGCGCCTGGCGGCCTCCCGATCGCCTTCGAAGTAGGCTTCGGTGGCCTCGACCACCTTGGCGAGGCGATACACGCGGCTAGACTCCTCGGGAGAGAGTGGCCGACGCCGGCGCTTGCGCTCGAAGTAGGTGCTGCTCTTGATGCCGGCTAAGGCGAGCAGGTCGCTCACACTCATCCTTAAGTGCTCGGCGAGGTGCTCTAGCACCGAAGGCAACAGCCCCTCGTTGATGTATTGGGCCACCCGCAGGTCGTTCTCTGCCTCAAGGTGCAAGATGCGCACGCCCAGCGGCATAGCTGGGGAACGGGTGGGGGTAAAGGTCTGTCCGGCCATTGAGTCTCTCCAACCTTGGTGTCATAGTACTACATCTACTGCGCTTATGGAAGAACACGAGCGATAATCGCTCGAACCGCTGCCGAACCCGCCTGGGGGTGAGGGCGTGAAAAATCCGCGACCTGATCTCAGAGTGAGGCGATTCAGTCCAGGCTGCGCCTGAGAGCCAGATGATTGATAAACACCGGGCTGGGGTGGCCGTTAATCAAAATCCGCATCTCCCCTACCCCGTGCCGTTGCAGAGTGGCTGCTAGCGAGGCGTAAAGCTGGTGCTCCTGGGAGATGGTGACCGTGGGCCGCTGAGCTAGCGAAAAGTTGAGTACTGCCACTGTAACCCCGCGGCGCTCGAGCAAGAAGAGTTGGGGAGCGGGGAGTTCTGGCGGCCACCGGCCGTCTTCCCGCATGACCTCCCGCAGCGCTGCTAATAGGCCCGTTAGCCTTAGTGCGGCGTCCGGTGAGGCGGGCAGCTCTACCAAGCGGGTATTTGTCGCCCCGGCATCGCCGACCAACACAACCTCTAGCTCCACAGGTGGCTCGTCCGCTAAGGCGATCGTCTCTAGCGTAACGGTGGCGCGTTCAACGCGCTGGCGCGGCGGCACGGAGCAGAGGTTCACCACCCCGACCAACAGGATTAACAGGCCAATAAAGGTAACCGGGTGGTAAGCCGCACGCAGCGCGGCGCCGGCCCGAACGAAGTGAGGCCCGAACGAAGTGAGAGCGGTATAGCGATAGTGGCGAAGCTGTAAGGGCCGAGGCACTGCTTACCTTGCAGCAAACTGCTCTAACGCCTGGCTTAGCCCATCAACCAGGCGTTGGCGCACCGCCGCGTTAGCTAGATCGCTGCTGCTCAGCTCGAGCACCACCCCGCGCCCGGCGGCGCCGGTGAGAATTAAGAGGGGAGCGCCTTCGACCGTTAGCGGTGCGAAGTTGCCAGCCTGACTCAGTGCGGCAGTCATCACTTGGGCGAGCTGTGGCCCGGCGCTTAGATCCGGGGCCAGGCCGAGTAGGAGGCGGCGGCGCAGGCTATCGGTAGCTTCGCTGCGCGCAGCGGCTTCGGCATTTTGGCGGATGGCCGCGTTAAGCACCTCTAAGTCAGCCGCCTCTGCCAGATAATAGGCCCGATACTGGCCGGGTGGCAAGGTGCTTGCCTGTAATGAGATGAACACCCCAGCCCCAATGCCGGCACTAGCGCGCGCCTCCAGCGGAACCTCCACCTCGCTGTCGCGGGTCAGGCGTACCGGATAACCATCGGTTTCCAGACTGGCTGCCAACTGCTGGGCCAGCATCAGGGTACCTGGCCCTGGGTCTAGCACGACGCTGAGCCGAGGGCGGTCGGTAGTTACCGGAGCAGCAGCCATCGTAGCGCTGAAGATATCGATCACGATGCTGACGCCCTGTGGAGTTGGCGTCAGGAACCACTCATAGCGGCTATCGGGCGTCAGAGTGAGGCGGAAGTCGATGCGCCCAGCGTTAGGAACTAGCACCGCCTCGACGAAGTAGCGGCCACTGAAACGCCGCTCGGCGATTAGGTCGCTGCGGTCGAAGCGGAACTGCACGGTATTCAGCGCGGGCAGCTCGCGCGTGTCGATCGGAGGCAGCCCGCTGAACTCAAACACAAAGCGCTCGTAGCGGCCGCCGGGCGCTGGGCCTAACTCGGCGCGCTCCAGCCTGGCTCGCGGCAGCACCACCGTGACGGCGTTTTGCTCTTGCACCACAGCGGCGCTCCCGCCAAAAGCCACGGCCAGCGACCGTACCGGGGCAAAGACGACCCCTTCAATTAGAATCCCGCCCGAGCTAGCGAGCCGGCGCCCATCGATGAGGATAGCCTCAGTGGCGGCCGCAGCGCTGCGGGCATCGCTAAAAACGCTTAGCAGCACCACCCGCCCGGCTAACTGAAACAGGGCTAGCTGGTTAATCGGGTCGAAGCTGAAGCTAGCGCCCAGGGCTCGAGCCAGCGGTTCGGCGGCAGCGTAGGAGCTACCGGCTACCAGCGTGGTGGTAAGTCCGGGTACCTCTACCCCGTTGACTACTAGCCGCTGCTGCGCCATACCTACGCCTAGCGACAGCAGCAGAGTAAACACCAGGACACGCATCATCGGCGCACTCGCTCCATCTCCCGCTCAGCCTCTTTCTTGGCTACCGCCTGGCGTTTGTCGTGAAGCTTTTTGCCGCGAGCCAGCGCCACGGTTAGCTTAGCCCAACCCTCCTTAAAGTAGAGGCGAGTCGGGATGAGGGTCAACCCTTGGCGCGTAAGCCCCCGCTTAATCTCGGCGATCTCGCGCCGGTTCAGCAGCAGCTTGCGGCTGCGCAGCGGCTCATGGTTGTTGTAGCTAGCATCCTTGTAGGGCGCTATGTGCATCCCCTCCAGCCAGACTTCGTCCCCCTTGATGCGGGCAAAGGCCTCGGTCAGCGTCGCTCCCCCCTGCCTTAGCGATTTGACCTCGCTGCCGGTCAAAACCAGTCCGGCCTCGAAGGCTTCGAGTAGCTCGTAGTCAAAGGTGGCGCGGCGGTTCTTAATCATAAGCTGTGTCTATGATACGCCACAGCGCTTGGCAGGTTGGTAATCAGATTGTTATAAAGTGAAAATAGTCACGATACTATTTGTGCGTGAAAAAACTATTCTATGCGCACCCGCGCCTCACCGCGATACTCCCGCGCCGCCGCCAGCAACGTTCTTAACCGGTCGTCGTCAGCAGTGCGCACTAGCAGTTGAACGGTGTAAAGCCCTTTCAGGCGCAGCGCTGGGGCCGGGCCCAACAGCTCGCTTAGCTCAGCACCTAACGTCCTCAGCGCCGAAGCCAGCCAGTTTGCCACGCGCTCGGCGGCAGCCCGCTCCTTCGCCGCCACCTGTATCTTAGCTAGCCGGGTAAACGGCGGATAGCCCAAGCGGCGGCGACGCGCCAGCAGCTCGTCCATAAAAGCATCAAGCAACGCCGGCTTTTGGAGCGCCCGCAATAGCGGGTGATCAGCTTGAAAGGTTTGGATTACCGTCAGCGGGCGGCGCGATTCGGTCAGCTCAACCAGGTTAAAGAGCAACCGGAGGCTCTCCTCTTCGCCGCGGTAGTCGCCCAGGTAGAGCAGTGTATCGAGTAGCGTAATCGCAATTAGCGAAACGTTAGGTAGCGGCGGCTGGCGCAGCAGGGCGGAAGTGCCCACTACCACACCGGGCTGGCCGTTATGGAGGCTGCGCAGGTTGTCGCGCTGGTCGCTGTCGAAGCGCCAGCAGTTAAATCCGGGCAGAAGCTCCTGGACCGCACCCTGAATCCATTGCGTCCCGGCGGCGCGGGCTGGGTGCAGCCGGTGACCGTTGCACTGCGGGCAGTGCGGCGGCAGTTCGGCGCTAAAGCCGCACTGGTGGCACCGTAAGCGGTAACCATCGCGGTGGTAGCGCAGCGGCAAATCGCAGTGCGGGCAGATCGCCAAGTAGCCGCAGTCTTGGCAGCTCAGCCCGGCTGAAAAGCCGCGGCGCGGGGCTAACAGCACTGCCTGGCGCCCCCGCTCCGCTACCTGCTTAAGCAGCTTGATCAGGTCGGCGCTGAGCGGCCAGTTGGCCTGACGATTGAGATCTATCACGTGGAGACGAGGCTCTGTCCGCGGCAGTTGATGACAGCGGCCGTTACCGCGTAGCCACATTTCGGCACTAGCTAGCGCGTCGCTCTCGAGCAGGGCTGCGCCGCTGGCCTCAGCCAGCAAGCGCGCCGCCGTCGGGACGAAGACGCGACATCCCGCAGCGAGCTTGTAGCTTGGGCTGGCCGCTTCTAGCACCACCACCTGCCGCAAGTTCCTAAGTGGCGCTAGCAGGGCTAGATAGGTACCAACCAGCACCACCGGCCCGTAACTAGGCAGCTCGAGCCACAGGCGCCGGCGCTGCGCATCGTTCAGCTCACCGCTGAGCACCGCCACCGGCAACGGTGCAGCTAGGCCACCGGCAGTTTCAGCGATCAGCGCCTGCTCCGGCACTAACACCAGTACCGAGCCGCCAGCTGCGATGGTCGCTAATAAGCTTGGTACCAGTGCCGCCAAGCGCTCGCGGCGGCGGCCGCCGCTGAGGCAGATCACCTCAGGTGGGATAGGGAGCACAGACTCCAGTGCAGCGCCCCAATAGCTAGGCAAAGCGGGCGGCTCGGCCTCGACCGGTAAGTAGCGGGCGTAGCCCTTTTTTATCAGGGCCCGTACCACCCCCTCAGAGACCTCGGCCTCCCGGGCTACCGCCGCCGCGCTGATCGCTAGCCCTAGGGCTTGCAGCGCCTCCAGCGCTTTGCGCTGCTTAGGGCTCAGAGCAGCGTCCACGTCACGGCAGGCGGTAAGCCGTGTTGCAGTCGGCTGCAGCACGCTTACCCGCTCTTCGATCAAGCCTTGGCGCCGGTAGAGCTCGAGCTGTCCAGGTTTAAGCCCTACCGCTGGGAACCACTCCCTGCCGATCGGCACCCCCGTTACCCCCAGCAGCGCCCGCACCTCGTGGCTCAAAGTTTCGCTCAAACCGGTTGGCAGCAGGTCGGCCAACACGGTCCCGGCCGGGGCGAGGGTGTAGTCTGCCACTCGCTGGAGCGTCGCTAGTGCTGCCGAGTTAAGAAACGGTCCGGCGTCGAGGGTGCCGATGGCCTCTCTCAGCTCACCGGCTAGCCGCCCCCGCTCTTGAGCGATACCGACTACTAGGCCGATCCGGAGGCTCTGTTGCCACGGCACTACGATGCGCTGACCCACCGCAGGGAGCGCCGCGCCGTGGGTGGGTAAAAAGTCAAAGGGTGGTAGCGGCAGCGGCAGCAGCACCTGAAGGATAGGCGGCATAGCGTCATCATAACGTAGTGATTTTCATCACAATATCTTTGCGTGTGAAGTTTTTATTACGCTGAAGGGATGTTAGTAAGCATCCCTCGGTACAATCACCTCATGAACCAAGAACCTCGTTATCAGAGTGCCGGGGTTGACCTCAGAGCCAAGGCAGAAGCCCTAGCGCTAATCACGCAGGCAGTCAAAAGCACCTACACTCCGGAGGTATTAGCCGGGATAGGCGCCTTCGGTGGGCTGTACGCTGCCACAGCGCTACAGAGTTTGGCGGAGCCGGTGCTGGTCGCCTCTACCGACGGCGTGGGCACCAAGACCAAACTCGCCGCCGCCCTGGGGCGCTACCACAGCATCGGCTACGATATCGTCCACCACTGCATCAACGATATCTTAGTGCAAGGAGCGCGCCCGCTATTTTTTCTCGACTATCTGGCTGCGGCGCGGCTACAGCCCCAGATCGTCGCCCAGATTGTGACCGGGGTAGCCGAGGCCTGCCGCACCCACGGCATGGCGCTCTTAGGCGGCGAGACCGCCGAGATGCCGGGCGTATATGCCCCAGACGAGTTCGACCTGGTAGGTACTATCGTCGGGGTAGTGGAGCGCCGCGCCATAATTGACGGCAGCGGCATCAGTGTTGGCGACCAACTCATTGCGCTGATGTCTGGCGGCTTGCAGACCAACGGCTACAGCCTAGCCAGGGCGGTACTCGGCTCAGCTCTAAACGAGCCGTTCGAGGGCCATACCGTCGGCGAGGCGCTGCTGATGCCGCACCGCTGTTACCTCCCCGCAGTAACGCCGCTGTTAGGGCCAGGGGTTATTAAGGGGATGGCGCACATCACCGGCGGCGGCATCTCCGGCAATCTACCGCGCATTCTTCCCGCCGGGCTGGGCGCTGCCATTGACCTCGGCAGCTGGCCCGTACCCGCCATCTTTGAGCTGATCGCCGCGCGGGGCGCGGTCTCTCAGGCGGAGATGTTCGAGGTGTTCAATATGGGGGCGGGCTTCCTGCTGGTAGTCGGGCCCGAGGATGCCGCTTCAGTCACCGCGCAGCTCGAGGGGTACATCATCGGGGAGATCGTAAGCAGCGAGGGGGTCCGCTTGGCGTAAGCGCTACCTCCCAATCAGGCCGCGCACATCGAGCAGGAAGTTGCCATCGGTCGGCAGCATGATGGTCTGGATCGAGGGCGCCAAGCGCTGGGCCACTTCGAGCTGAATGATCTCCGGGTTGGCGCGCAGCGCCTCGCCGCGCAACGCTAAGGCTTGCGCCTCGCCTTCGGCTCGAGCGATCTGGGCGTCGCGCTCCCCTTCGGCTTCGATCACCCGGCGCTGCGCGGCGATCTCCGCCTGGCGGCGGCGGTTCTCTTCCACCTCGACCTGCTGCTCGGCGGCCTGTTTCTCTTCAATCGCCTGAGTGATCGTCTCGGGAATCCGCACATCGCGCAGCAGCACGTTCAAGACGCGAATATTATCGCGCTGTAGCGACTCTACTAGGTTGTTCTGAATCCGCTGCTGCAATTCGGCCCGCTTGACGCTGATCAGATCGGCGGCGC
>Ga0208610_100015_pt1 | contig 97369 bp, 102 predicted proteins | sample SubbioR11Jul_8A2_FD_184815 | JGI IMG/M metagenome (GOLD analysis project Ga0208610, IMG submission 184815) | Serpentinite rock and fluid subsurface biosphere microbial communities from McLaughlin Reserve, California, USA - CR11Jul_8A2 (SPAdes) | ecosystem: Environmental > Terrestrial > Deep... | reverse complement strand
TCGAGTATTCGAGTAGGGGCGAACCCTTCGAGCTGAGGCCCCTCAGGGCGAAGCCTCGGACGCCTTCGCATCATCACTTTATCGTTCTCACTTCGTTCGGGCCGGCGCTTCGCTGATGGTGAACGATAGTTCATGGACAACTCCTCAAAAAAAACCCCTTGGCGGGGGCCAAGGGGCAGCGCTGACGTGACGTATCCGCTACACGGCAACCGCCCCATGAGGCGCTAGCAGCAAGGTCATAGCGAGCTGGATAACCCGCAACCGCCTACGCAGGGTCGGCGACTTAAGCATGCCAGAGTATACGCAGCACCCGGGGGCCTGTCAAACCCTGTTGCGGCCGACGGGCTTCGGTGCGATAGCGGGGCCGGGGCGTTTGGCCGGATTGATGCCAGTGACCTCGCCGCGCACGCCCCCCGTTTCGACTAAGCGGGCAAACTCCTTAGAGTCCACAGCGCGCGCCATCCCCATGTCGTAGCTGATCTGGCGCTTGAGGTGCAGCTCGGCCAAGCAGGCATCCATGGTGATCATGCCGAGCTGCCCACCCGTCTGGATAGCTGAGAGGATCTGGTACGTCTTGCCTTCACGGATCAGGTTGCGAATAGCGGGGGTGACGACCATGAACTCATAGGCCAAAACGCGCCCGTCACCGGCTAGGCGCGGGACTAGTTGTTGAGTGAGAACGGCTTGCAGGTTGTTGGAGAGCTGTACGCGCACCTGCTCCTGTTGCGCTTCGGGAAAAACGTCGATGATGCGGTCGATGGCTTCGGAGGCCGAGTTAGTGTGCAGGGTGCCCATCACCAAGTGCCCGGTTTCGGCAGCCGTCACCGCGGCGCCGATAGTCTCGTAGTCGCGCAGCTCGCCGACTAAGATCACATCGGGCGCCTGGCGCAACACGCTGCGCAGCGCCCGATGGAAGTCCTTGGTGTCCTCGCCGATCTCGCGCTGGTTAACAATCGAGTTCCTGTGCTGGTGAAAGAACTCAATGGGGTCTTCGATAGTGACGATATGCTTGCGGTACTCGTTGTTGATAAGGTCGATCATGGTGGCCAGCGTGGTCGATTTACCCGAGCCGGTCGGCCCAGTGACCAGTACCAGCCCGCGTGGCTGCCGCGCTACGTCGCCGATTACCGAGGGCAGACCGAGCCGATCGAAGGTCATGACCTCCTCGGCGATCATGCGCATCACCCCGCCTACCGAGCCGCGCTGGAAGAAGACATTGACCCGGAAGCGCCCATGACCAGTCAAGCTGAAGGAGAAGTCAAGTTCGCGGTGCTCTTCAAAGAGCCGCTGCCGCTTCTCGTCCATCATTGAGTACATCAGGCGGCGGGTCATGGTGGGCGTTAAGGTGTCGTACTCGGTCGGGCGCCAGTCACCATGAACACGCAGCATGGGTGGCAGGCCCACGGTTAGGATCAGGTCAGAGGCGCGCCGCTCGAGCGCCAACTTTAGCAGGTCGACGATGTCGGCTTGAATCTGGGTGGCTTTGATCTGGTCGGACATGCGTGACTCCTAGCATGCTCAGAGTGGTTCACTCGGTGGTGCGGGCTAAGACCTCTTCGAGCGTGGTGATCCCTTGTAGGGCCTTGTTGATGCCGTCTTCGCGGAGCGTCTTCATACCGTTAGCAACGGCAATCTCCTTAATCTCGCCGGCCGACTTGTCCTTGACGATAGCCATCTCGAGCTCTTCGTCGACAACTAGCAGCTCATGAATAGCATAGCGCCCGTCGTAGCCGCTGCCGCCACATTTATCACAGCCGACCCCGCGGTAGAGCTTCTTCCCTTTGATCTGAGAGTCGGCTAAGCCGATGCGGCGCAGCACATCGGGGTCAGGGGTGTGCTCGACCTTGCACTCCTTACAGACCTTGCGAACCAGGCGCTGAGCCAGCACGCCGAGCAACGAAGCCGATACGTTGAACGGCTCGATCCCCATCTCCGAGAGGCGAGTGACCGCGCCGGAAGCGTCGTTGGTGTGCAGCGTAGCAATCAACAGGTGGCCGGTTAGGGCGGCCTCGACTGCGATCTTGGCGGTTTCGGTGTCGCGGATCTCACCGACCATGATGATATCAGGGTCCTGGCGCAAGAACGAGCGCAGCGCGCGGGCGAAGTCAAGCCCGGCTTTAATGTTGACCTGGGTCTGATTGATCCCGGGCACTTCGTACTCCACCGGGTCCTCAATGGTGGTAACGTTGACCTCAGGCACTGCAATCCGCTTGAGAATACTGAAAGTCGTAAACGACTTACCCGAACCGGTTGGCCCGGTGATTAAGAACATGCCATAGGGCTTCTTGATAAGATCTTCAAAGCGTTGAAAGTTGTACTCGGCAAAGCCGAGCTGCTCAATCTCGGGGATGCTAGCAGCCTTTTTCAGCAGCCTCATTACGCACTTCTCGCCGTAGACGGTAGGCAGTGTGCTGAGGCGCAGGTCCACCTCAGCGGAGCGGTCGCGGAAGCGCACCCGCCCGTCCTGCGGCAACCTTCGCTCAGCGATATTCAGCCCGCCCATGATCTTAACCCGAGCCGCCAGCGCCCCAGCAGCAGCCTTGGGCATGGTCATGTATTCGCGCAACAGGCCGTCTTTGCGTACGCGGATTACCACCTTTTCCGGGCGCGGCTCAATGTGGATATCAGAGATGTCGTTTAATACCGCTTCGCGGATGATGTTATTGACGACCTTGACCAGCGCGTTGTCGTCGATGGCGCTCTCGCCGTCACTCGCTACTTCTTTGGTGCCGATCTCCTCGAGCACCGCCCGGGCCAGCTCATCCATATCCTCGCCACTGCGATAGAAGCGGTTAATCAGGCGCTGCAGGGTCTCTTCGGTAGCGACCGCTGGTAAGATCTTCTTACCGCTAATCAACTTGATGTCGTCTAGGGCAAAGACGTGACGCGGGTCCTTCATGGCCACGACCAGCGTATTCCCCTCGAGCCGGATGGGCATAGCTGCGTAGCGCCGCACCGTCCCCTCGGGAACCAGCGTGACCGCGTAAGGATCGATCTGAATCTTGCCCTCGTCGACGAACTCATAACCGAGCTGCATAGCCAGGCTGCGTGCCAGCATCTCAGGGCTGATCTTGCCGGACTGCACCAGGGTGTCCTCGAGGCGGCCGCCGCCCGAGCGCTGGCGGTTGAGCGCCTCTTCGACCTCGCCCTGGGTGACGTAGCCGAGATCCACTAAGATCTCACCTAGCGGCTTGACCTTCCCCAGCTTGTTTTGCTCCTCAAGCGCCCGCCGCAGTTGCTCACGCTTGATTCTACCGTTCTGCAGCAGCGTCTCGCCCAGGCGCCCCTTATCGCCGACATAGAGCTGCTCGATCCGCTGCCTAATCTCGGCCTCAGGGCTGCCGATAAAGCGCAGCGGGCGGTTCACGATCGCTTCAATATCGGGGATCTTGCGCGGGTCGGAAATAGCCACCAGCAGCGTGCCGCCCTCCTCTTTATAGGGCACGGCGCTATACTGGATGGCGTCTAGGCGCAACAGGTTGGCGGCAAGTTTATCGGAGATAACCGCGTCGCTGAGGCGGCTGACAAAGGGGATGGCGGCCTGTTCGGCCAGCAAGCGGCCGAGCGCTTCGTCGCTGATCGACCCCTGATCGATGAGAATGCGCCCCAGCAGGCCGCCGGTGCGCTGCTGTTTATCGAGCGCCTGCTGGAGCTGCGCTTCAGTAATTAACCCTTTGCTGATGGCCAGCATGCCGAGGCGCTGGCCGACCTCGACCTCGAACTCTTTGGGTGGTGCTAAGCCCAGTCCTGGATAGTAGGTGGCGATCGCCCATTGTAGCTCGCGGCGCAGCGCCTGATAGGGCTCAACGGTACACTGCGCGACATCTTCAACTTCCTCAATGGCTAGCGGGTCAAGGGGGTCGTGGAAGGCCCCTCTTAAGCGGGTGCCGTTAATGGCAAAGGGGAGGGCCAAGAGCTCTTGGGCCAGTTCGGCGGGGACCTTGGTTAGCGCCTCAGGCACCACCTCGACGCGGGGCAAGACCACAAGCGGGATCCCCATCGCCTCTTCAACCGCCCTAGCGATGCGCTGTTCGCTGATTACGCCGATCGCTACCAGGATATCGGCTAGCCGTCCGCCAACCTCTTTGTGGCGGTCGATCGCCTGTTTCAAGTTGTTGTCGCTGACATAGCCCCGCTCTAGCAACATGGCGCCTAGGCGCTTATCACCGATGGAAAGAACGGTCATGGTCGCCCCCCAAGATAACTCTTTCGAGCTTCCGCAGCAGCCGAGTATGCGGCAGCGTACCGGCGGATAGCGGCGTGACCAAGATCGACAGTGCGCCAACCCACTTGGCACCCAACACATCGGTGAATAGCTGATCGCCGATCATGGCGCTCTGGTGAGCCTGGATGCCGAGTTGCCGCAACCCCTTGCGAAAGGCCCAGGGCAACGGCTTGCCAACTAGCGCCAGGGCGTTCACCCCTAGCTCCTGCGACCAGTGCCGCACGCGCTCGGGCGAGCCGTTGCTAAGCAGCATTACGGCGAACCCGGCGTCTTTAAGGGCCTGCACCCAGGCCTTAAAGCGCGGCTCGATCTGGTCGGCCTGGGCAGCTACTAGCGTATCGTCGAGATCAACCATCACACCCCGGATGCCGTGACCCCTAAGCAGCTCCGGACTGATCTCGGCTACGCTATGTACCTGCAAAGTCGGCTTGATCATGGCTTCAATTTACCACGGAGCGTGCTGTTAGCAGCTAGGAACTTCACTTTGGGTTGTGGGAAGTGGGACAACAGGAAGTAGGAAGTGGGGTGTGGGTAGTGGAAAATCCTACAACCCACTAACCACTACCGGCAGGTTGTCGGGAGGCTCTACGGTGCGAAACACCCAGGCTCTGACCTGCGCGGGCAAGGTAAGTTGCGGCTCAGTGGGCCACTCGCTGATGAGCAGGTAGAGGCCGACCTGGCGCGTGCTGATCAGTAGCTCGGTGCGCAGGCAGTCAGGGTGTTGCACCAGCTGAGCGCGCAGCTGGCTAAGCACCGCTCGAGCCTCAGGCGCAGCCGACTCGACGAAATGAAAGATCATTGTTCCGCCCGCTACGGCGCCCTGTCTGAACTGTGCTAGGCTTGCTTACATGTAACACAATCTCACGATACACCGGGCGCATGCCCCTAGGCGTGTTGGTTAGAAACCTAAACTCAGGAATTGCCTATGAACGTTCGTTCAGCGCCAAGGATGAAAAGGCTATCAGCTAGTCAGATAGGTCTTTGCTGACTAGCTAACCGGCTAACGGGCTAAGATGCTGATAGACTTGCCCCTACTCGGATACTTGACTACTCGAATGCTTGACTACTGCTTTTCCCGGGAGGCCCCTATGACCGCACCGAAACGCCCTCGAATTCGGACTCTAGAGGAGCTGCGGCCACTGGTTAAAGAGGGTCGTTATCGCCTTGGTTCGCATGCAGCTAAGCATGCCGCCTGTGAGGGGTTCAGCGAGCAAGATATTGTCACCGCCATCCTTTACGGACGGGAGCTAATGCGTTATGTGCAAGATGAGCGGCTGCTGGCCATCGGCTACATCTGCCCGAGTCCGGCGGTGCGTATCCCGCTGCATGTAGTGCTGGAGTACAAAAAGCCGCGCTGGGTGGACATTGTTACCGCGTTTATCCCCGCCGAGCCGCACCGGGTAGTGTCGCGGGCGCGGTTAGCCGAGTGCCTAAGGCATGATCGCCATATGACCCGCTCGAGCTGGCACGGCCCGCGCACAACGCCGATGATCGAATATAGGTTGTAGGGAGTGGGTTGTAGGGGGTGGGTTGTCCCACACCCCACTTCCCGTTTTCCTACAGCCCACATCCTACTGCCCACTGCCCCAGTGCTGACTCGCCGAAATGCTTGAGAGGCGGCCCCAACTCTCAGCATTCCGCCTCAGGCTAACCCGGCCCGCGGTCGGTCTCGACCGCTACGGCCTCAGCAGGCTGGTCGAAAGTGTTAGTTGTATCTGGCGCTGCACCGCGTAGCCGCTCGGTGCGGCGCGATGGCAGCCGGTTGCGCAAGGACAGGGCGTACTCGGACCAATACAAGAGCGCCTGGTGTACCGGATAGCGCAAGCAGAACTCACCGCTATCGACCTTGCTCACTAGGTGGAAGGGGGCCTGACTGAGCAGCTTAAGCACCTCGAGCGTAGAATCGCGGCTCAGGTCGGCATCCTGCACATCATCGAGCAGAAATACCGCCGGGGCTTTCATGCCGGCCAGACGGCTCAACACCGCCGAGAAGGCGCCCCGCTCGGCGATCCGCTTACCCAGAGTTTTTTCAAACCGCTCCAGACCGTGCTCGAACAGGCCGCCCTGCTCAAAGTGCGGCTCGAGGTCAAAAGGGCTGACCGGAACGGCCCGCACCAGCTCCCGCACGCGGGCTACGGCCTCCCACGACCAGAGCGTAGCCCGGGCCAAGTCGGCGGGTGCGGAAAGGCGCAACAGGTCACGGTGGGCTCCAAATACCGCCAGATAGTTAGCCCCCGTCTCACGCCGCCGCGCCAGGAGGGCGGCCCAATCTAGGCGGGCATTTTCCGGGAAGGCATGGACTAATACCGTGTAAGTGCGCCGTCCTAACTCGGCGATCGCCAATAGCTGGCCGTGCGCTAGGGCTTCGATCTGGAAGCCAAAAGTCTGGAGCGCCTCGCGAGCGCGGTGCGGTAGCGACAGGTCGATCGGCTCATCCTCTGAGTTGAGCCCAACGTCACCGGGGAACATCACCCCGCGCGGATACGGCGTTACTACGGCCCGCTTGGGGCGCTCAAGGGTCGGTGGCGCGGGCTTTGGTGGCTCGGGTGCTTCGACAGCTTCGACCTCCGGCACCGCTTCGGCCTGCTGGAGCCGCCAACGCCCGTCCTTTTTGAGCAAGCGGACGTCCGTCTGTAGCAGCGCCTCGAGATTGAACTCGGCCGGCAGGTCGGGAAAGAGTCCTCGAATCTCCCCTTCAGACAGAGGGCTGTTAAGCTCAACGACTTTGTCGAGGATAGCGCGTTGCGCCTCAGGCCGGGTGTAGTCAGGCCGCTTGGGTCGCACCAGCGGGGTTAGGGCGTAGCGACCGTCCTCCAGCAGGCGGATCAGTACCTGGTCGTTGACGTTAAGCTCGTGCTCGCGATAGAAACCTTCCAGGCCGACTACTGTGCGTGCCGCGCTCAGAGTCAGGGTCAGCTCCTGCCCTTTGACCGTATCGAATGCGCGCACGGTACCGCTCTCAGGAAACAGCGTCAGCATGGAAAGCGGTAGAGTCATCTGGCCCGAACGGAGGCAAATGCGAGTCAGGGAGTAGCGAAAATCGTGCAGCATCGGAGCCCTCGTGCCTTTCTAGCGGTGTCAGCACCTCGACCGCGCCGACTTGAGTATGAGTCACACAGTGCGGGGGCATCGACCAACCCGTACCGCGGAGTCATCATTTGGTCAAGTGTAGCAAAAGTCGCTGTGCGGGATGTCAACTATTAACTATCCGCATAACTGTCCGCAGAGACTCCGCAACGCCGCTGTGTTGTTTGACCTGTCGGTAATACCCAGCTATGCTAGCTACCAGATACCGCGTTGAGGCGCCATGAGTCCAGACCTCGATACTTCCAGCCGCCGGTCGCTTCGGCTCGAGCACTACGATTATGCTCAGGCGGGCGCCTACTTCATCACCATCGTCACGCAGAGGCGCGTAAGCCTCTTCGGTCGGGTTGAAAACGGCGTCATGCACTACAGCGATGCCGGTGAGATGATCTGGGCTTGGTGGCAGCGATTGCCGGCTAAATTCTCAACCGTCAGTACCGATGCCTTTGTCGTCATGCCGAACCACGTTCACGGCATCGTCGTCATCACCACCCCCGTAGGGGCGACCCCACGTGGTCGCCCTACCCCACGTGGTCGCCCTCACGACGCCATTGGGGAAGGGCACCCACACGGGGGTGAAGAAGGGCACCCACACGGGGGTGCCCCTACATTGGGGGATATGGTGGGCTGGTTCAAGGCCATGACCACCAACGCCTATATTCGCGGCGTCAAACAGGCGGGCTGGCCACCGTTCGAGCAACGTCTGTGGCAGCGCAACTACTTTGAGCACGTGATCCGCAACGAGGACGATCTTGGCACCATTCGTGAATACATCATTACGAATCCGCTACGCTGGTTCGAGGACAAGGAGAATCCGGAGGTGGCCGATGCATGAGCTGGAGAACTACCGCTACCGAGGTGCCAGGGCCCTGGTTCTGTTGCACGAAAGACACTTGTGGTCGTTTCTAACGACCTGGCGGCAGGCCAAGGCCGCTGGCGTGACGCTCCCCAAGACGGACGACCGGGCCTACCGGTCGCTGGAAACGATCCTGGGGCACGTGCTGGCGGCCGCGCGGGGGTACATGGTGTGGATGTGCAAGCAGTTGGGACTGCCCGACCCAGGGATCGACCCCATCCCTGAGGACGACGAACTCGAAGCGAGGGTGGACGCCTACCTCGAGCACCTGCTGGCGCGGTGGCGCGAGCCGCTTGCGGACGTCGAGGAAGAACGCTTCTATACTCCCACCTACCCTTCGAACTGGGGCCCGCCCTACTGCATCGACGCCATGCTCGAGCACACCGTGATGCACCCTATCCGGCACGAGTTCCAGCTGCGGGAGCTGTTGGAGCGGCCTTGAGAGGAGATCCGATATGACACAGATGACCGGCAGAGCAGGGATCTTCACCCGGCTCGACACCGTGATCGTGCGCGTGCGCGACCTCGTTCGCGCGAAAGCCTGGTACCAGGAGGTATTGGAGCTTACCCCCCGCTTCGAGACCGAGCTCATCGTGGTGTTCGATACCGGCGGGCCGACTAGCCTGACCATCGAATATCCCGGCCCCGAGGTGGAGGCGCAGGTCGTGCGCTCGGGCGCAGCGCGAAGCTACCCGATTTTCTATGCCGATGATATCGACAGCGTACATGAGCTGCTTACGTTGCGCGGCGTAAAGGCCGGGTCTGTTCAGGTGGACGGCGCGGTGCGATACTTCACATTCGAAGACCTAGAAGGTAACTTCTTTAACGTCTGCCACTTTTAGGCTGATTGCCCAAAATCACTTGACACCTCATGACCCAACACGTATCATTGGGGCACCCGCGCCGAGGTGGCGGAACTGGCAGACGCGCCAGCTTGAGGGGCTGGTATCCGTTAAGGATGTGTGGGTTCGAGTCCCATCCTCGGCACCATTAGGCCGACCCTAGGGTCGGCTGTTGCTTTGGGGGGTAAGGGCAGCGATTCACTGTACGGATGCCCTACGCTGGACGATGGTATCTAATACAATGGCAGCATCGTTAGCGGTTAATAGGAGCTGCCCATGCGACAAGCTGCACCGCGAGGGATGAAAATCGGCGACCACGTGGGGTCGCCCCTACTGACTTCTAGCTTCTGGCTACTGGTTTTTGGAGGAGTTCGCTATGGCCTGGCTCGGTTGGTTGCTGATCCTGCTTGGAATCGCCTTTATCGTGCTGTCGCTGGTGGGTGCGGCCAGAGATCTCTTTAAGGCCAGGACAGTTGTGTCTGCCACAGCGAGTTTGGCCGAGCTGACCGAGTTCGGCAAGATGCTGACCGAGCTGCTCAAGGTGCTGTTCAGCGGGCCAGCCTGGGTAACGATGTTCATGGCCGGGTTAGTCTTGGTCTGGCTAGGGGCTAGTTTGGTGTAAGGGGCAGACCTCAAGTTGGGCCAATACGGGTAGACTCTAACCAATGACCGATGTCGCTCCGCTCCCCGCCCCAGCCGCGCAGCCTATGCGCGTAGTGCAGCTTGCTGAGACGCGCCTGACCATTCTCGGCACCGCCCACGTCTCTAAGGCCAGCGCTGAGGAGGTAGAGCGACTGATCGCCAGCGGTGAGTTCGACGCTGTAGCCATCGAGCTCGATCCCAACCGCCACGCCGCCCTGACTAGGCCCCACAGTTGGGCTCAGCTCGATCTCTTTAAGGCCTTGCGGGAAGGCAAAGCGGCTATGATGGCCGCTAACCTGGCCCTTGGCGCCTTTCAGCAGCGCCTGGCCGATCAGTTGGGGGTCGAGCCTGGCCAGGAGATGCGCCTAGCCATCAGTGCCGCGGCTGAGCGCCACCTCCCACTCTTATTAATCGACCGCGATATCGGCATAACCCTGCGCCGCGTCTATCGCAGCGTGCCGTGGTGGCAGCGTCTAACGCTATTTAGCGGCATCATCGCCAGCGTCTTTGTGGGCGAGAAGGTGAGCGAAGCCGAGATTGAGAAGCTCAAGCAGGGGGATATCCTGGAGGCCACCTTCAGCGAGTTTGCTGAGAAGTCTGCGGCGCTCTATAGGCCGCTCATTGCCGAGCGCGACCGCTACATGGCCTGCCGACTGCGTGAGGAGCTGGCCCGCAAGCCCTATCAGAACGTGCTGGTGGTGATCGGAGCCGGTCACTTAAAGGGTCTGGCGGAGGCGCTGGAGGCGCCCGAGACGCGCCCGCCCCGCGAAGAGCGGCTCGAGCTGGAAACAATCCCTAAGGGGCGCAACTGGGGCAAGGCGATCCCCTGGCTGATTACCGCGCTGATCCTCAGCGGCTTCGCCATCGGCTTTAGCCGCAGCCCTGAGCTTGGTCTCAGGCTAATCCTTGACTGGGTCATCATTAACGGTGGCCTGGCGGCCATCGGCGCTACCATCGCTCTGGCTCATCCGTTGACGATTATTGGCGTGTTCTTCGCCGCGCCGCTGACCTCGCTTAACCCGCTAGTGGGGGCCGGCTTTGTGGCGGCGGGGATCGAGCTGGCGCTGCGGCGGCCGCTCCTGGGCGACTTTGCCACGCTGCGCCGGGATGTCACCAAACTGCGCGGCTGGTGGCGCAATCGGGTGGCCCGGACGTTGCTGGTCTTCATCCTGGCAACCATCGGCTCGGCGTTAGGGACCTATCTGGGTGGCTTTAGGGTGTTCGGGCAGTTGGTGAGCTGAGCCGTGTTAGCGTGAGCTGTGACCCGAGCGAAGCAAGGAAGTTTTGCGGGCCAGGCGTTCCCGTTCACGCACTACCGCAAAGGCCAGCGCGAGGCTATTGCGGCAGCGCGGCAGGCCTTTAAGGACGGCAAGCGCTTTGTGGTCATTGAGGCGCCGACCGGCTCGGGCAAGTCGGCGATTGCCGTAACGCTGGCGCGCGAGGCGGCCTCGGCCTATCTGCTGACCGCTCAGAAGCTCCTGCAAGCGCAGTACGTGCGGGACTTTCCTGACTTAGCGCTGATGAAGGGGCGCGGCAACTACCCCTGCCTGGTGGCGCCGACCCATGCGGCGGCGGCCCCCTGCATCGCCGGTCGGCGTTTCCCACAGTGCGACGAGTGCCCCTATTTCGTGGCCAAGGAGGTGGCGATGGCGGCGCGGCGCGCCATCATGAACTACGCCTACTACTTAGCCGAGCTGAACTATTCGGGCGGCTTTGGGCCGCGCGAGCTGCTGGTGCTCGATGAGGCGCACAACGCCGAGGCAGCGCTGATGAGCTTTGTTGAGGTCACGATTTCGGACCCCATGCTGGCGCGTGTCGGTCTGAGCGAGCGGGTGCCGAATGGTCTGGAGGAGGCCGAGTACTTCGACTTTGCCGAGGAGCTTATGCCCGCTCTTAAAGAGCGCAGCCGGGTGCTCGAGCAGCAGTTCAAACAGGGGACGCTCTTTGGGGAGGCCGCCGCAGCCCAGTTACAGAGCAAGCAGTGGCTCGATAACCAGCTCTCGCGCCTTATGCTGCTGCGCCACAGCCGCGAAGAGGATGACGTTGAGTGGGTCACCCTGCGGCGCAGCAGCCAAGACGGCCAGAGCCTCACCTTTAAGCCGGTGCGGGTGGCGTCCTTTGCCGAGCCGCTGCTGTTTAGCTTTGCCGAGCGCACCCTAATGCTCTCCGCTACCATCCTCGACCCGCCGACCTATCTGCGCAGCCTGGGAATTACTGCCGATCAGGCCGCCGTCATCCAGGTGGAGTCGGACTTTCCGCCCGAGAATCGCCCGATTATGGTTAGGCCCGCCGCCCGCCTGACCCGCCACCACTTAGAGCAAGAGCTTCCCAAACTGGCCCAGCACGTCTCGGCGCTGTTTGAGGAGCACCCCAATGACAAAGGGTTGGTCCATGCCCACAGCTATAAGATTGCCAGCTATCTTTACAAGGCGCTCCCCAAGGCGCAGCGCGACCGGGTGGTGCTGCACTGGGACAGCAGCGGGCGCGATGAAGCGCTTGATAAGCATGTCAGGAGCCCCTATCCCACGGTGCTATTAACCCCCAGCATGACCGAAGGGATAGATCTCTATGACGAGCTATCGCGCTGGCAGGTGATCTGCAAACTCCCTTATCCGTATCTGGGTGACCCACAGGTGGCGCGGCGCAAGGACTTAGATCCGGCCTGGTACGACTGGCGCACCTGCCTGACCGTGGTGCAAGCCTACGGCCGGAGCGTGCGCAGCCGTGATGATTTTGCCATTACCTACGTTCTAGACGCCGATTTTCCGGCCTTTGTCAAGCGCCAGCAGCGGCGCTTGCCCGGCTGGTTCTTAGAGGCCATCACCAGCGAGGCATAAGGGGTGATCTGTTACATTAGAGGGCATGGGCGGCCTCGCTACTCTAACTCGTGCCTACCTGACGCTGGCGCTTACCCCCGGCCTGGGGCCGCGGCGCATCAAGCTCTTAACTGAACACTTCGGCGATGCCGAGCGGGTCTATCAGGCCAGCCTAGCTGACTTGCGCCAGGTCGAGGGGATCGGGCCCAAGCTGGCCGAGGCTATCGACCAGGCGCGCAGCTCTACGGCGCCAGAGGCCGAGCTGCGCAAGGCTGAGCTGGTAGGGGTCAAGATCCTCCCCTTAAGCCACCCCGACTATCCCGAAAGCCTGCGCCAGATCTACGATCCGCCGCCGGTCTTATACGTCCGCGGTGAACTGCCGCACGCGCTTATGGGGCCGCTTGAACGGGTGCGCGCCCTGGGCATTGTTGGCACGCGCAACGCCACCCCTTACGGGCTCGAGCTAACCCGCACCGTAAGCCGTGAGCTGGCCGCCGCCGGGGTGGTGATCGTGTCAGGGCTAGCGATAGGCATCGACACCGCCGCGCACGAAGGAGCGCTGGCCGCCTCAGGCGGCGCTACCGTGGCGGTGCTCGGCTCCGGGGTGGATGTCCTGTATCCCCGCCAGAACCAGCAGCTAGCCAAGCGTATGCTGGCCAACCGTGGCGCCGTGGTGAGCGAGTACCCCATCGGCGAGAGCCCGCGCGCTGAGAACTTTCCTGGCCGCAACCGCATCATCGCCGGGCTGTCGCGCGGCGTGCTGATGGTCGAGGGGGGCAAAAAGTCGGGCGCCATGATCACCGCCGACTACGCCATGGAAGAGGGGCGCACCGTCTTTGCGGCGCCGGGGCGGATCGGCGACGCCGGATCTGAAGGGACGCTGACCCTGCTTAAAAGCGGTGCCAGCCTGATCTTGGGGGCATCCGATATCCTGGCCGAGTTTGGCTGGGCGGCCGCCGGTGATGGCGAGGTCGGTCCAGCGGTGGCGCTTAACGAAGCGGAACAGGCGCTCGTCGCCCTGATTCAGCGCCTCGACTCGCCGCTGTTAGATGAGTTGATGGTCCAAGCTAACCTCTCCGCTGCCGAGCTGTTGCCGCGCCTGATGATGCTCGAGCTGAAAGGGGTAATTCGCAGCGTGCCGGGCGGGCGCTATATCTGCTTGCTGCCGCGTTGATAGCACTGGCCTGCAAAATGCGACATTGGCCCTAGACAGCTCTTTGGGAGGCGAGTATGCTAAACGCGCTGATGCAAGCGATTCGCAGCTAGGGTCATTAGGGTTATGACGCGACCAAGGGGGCGAATGGCTTGTGGCGAAAGGAGTTCTGCTGTGAAAAAGTTCCTTATCTCTCTCGTGGCGGTACTAGTTCTCTCCGGCTCGGCCTTAGGGCAAGGAATCAGTGTCTGGACCACCTGGGGGGATCAGACGCTAGCGTGGCTCCAGGGTCAGGCCGCTAGCTTTACGGCGGCCTTTGGTGTACCGGTGGAGATTGTCGTAATGGGTATCGGTGACGTGCGTGAGCAGGCGCTGCTGAGCGCTCCGCAAGGTGTGGCGGCCGACCTGTTTGCCGGCATCCCGCACGACCAGATCGGTGAGATGGCGGCCGGCGGCATCCTGGCCGACATGACCGGCTTCGCTACCCGCGCCTATCTCGCGGATCTCTCCGAGCAGGCCCGACTGGCCTATAGCATTGGTGACAGGCTGTTCGGCTTGCCGATGTACGTTGAGGGGCCAGCGCTGATCATTAACACCAACCTGATCTCCGAGGTGCCGGCAAGCTACCAAGAGCTGATTGCTAGAGCGCGCGAACTGACCACCGCCGACACCTTCGGCTTCATGTACGACATCGCCAACTTCTACTTTGCCTATAACTGGCTCCGCACCGCTGGCGGCTACGTCTTTGGCCGCGATGCAGCGGGCGATCTTAACCCCGCCGATATCGGGCTGGCCAACGAAGGTGCCATTTTGGGTGCCGAATGGATCCGCGATCTGCGCTTCACGTACCATCTCATCCCCGCGGGCACCAACTACGACGTGGCCAACGGCCTATTCATCGATGGTGCAGTGGCTATGATCTACAACGGCCCCTGGGCGATTAGCCAGTACCGCGAGGCCGGTATTCCGGTGCTAGTGGCCCCTATGCCCCCGGTTAACGGCAACCCCTGGAGCGGCTTTATGGGCGTGCAGGGCGTGCTTATGAACGAGTTCAGCGCTAACAAGGTCGATGCCGCTAACTTCGCCAAGTGGCTGGCCCGCACCGACGCGCAGGTGTCGCTGGCTCGCGCTACGGGCCGCATCCCGGCCTCTAACTCGGCGCTGGCCCAAGTCGCCGATGACCCGGTCATCGCAGGCTTTGGCGCCGCCTTGCTGACCGCCGAGCCGATGCCCAACATCCCCGCGATGGGCCGAGTCTGGGGCCCTATGGGCGACGCTCTGAACGCCATCCTGGAGTCGCCGACCTCCGATATCCCGGCCATCCTCGAGCGTGCTGTTGAGCAGATCCGGGGCAACTAAGGCCCGAGCGTGAATCCCTAACACTACCTTTGGCCAGGAGGATTATCCTCCTGGCCAGCTTGGTTTAAGGACAGGTATATGGATATTTCCCGCCCCCCCAGCGATTACCTCCCCAAAGGCCGAGGTGGTGTGGCAGGTGGCCTGCTCCGCTCACTCGGACTGTTGAGCCTAGCGCTGGCGCTAGCAGCGGGCGCTGGCGTGGCAGGCTACCAGCTTTTGCGCCTGCTGTTCCCGGTCCCGGTCTGGTCGGGGCTACTGTTCAGCCTGGTAGCGCTGATCGTAGTCCTTAGGGCTATAGCTAAGCGCTACGCCTGGATCATGCCGTGGTACTACCTCCTCCCGGCTATCTTATTTCTGCTCACCTTCACCTTCTTCCCGGTAGCACTGACCATAATCTTGGCTTTTACTGACTACTCCGGCGTTCGCAACGGCCAACTCAACATTGCCACTGAGACGCGCATCGTGGCGGTCGATGGGCAGCGCGTGACCCTAGAGAACCTGCGCACGCTCGACTGCCAGGCGCTGCGCGACGGTTGCAACAATGTGCGGGCACGCATCTTCGCCTCCGGCCAGCTCGAGGTCACGGCGCTAAGCCTAGAGGGCGCGGTGCTCACGCTGGCCGCCCCGCCGCCTGCCGACCGCAGGGTGACAGCGGTCAACCTGGAGCTGGTCGACTTTGGCATCAGTGCCGGATTCCCCATCGTCGAGATCGACGGTGTACGCCTGACGCTGGCGCGAGTGCCGCCCGGTGCTGTCGATCTGGCTGAGGTCATGCTGCGCCTTGACCGGGAGGCCATTGAGCGGCGCATGATAAGGGTCGAAAATACTACCGTAACCCTCGATGAGCCCTTGCCCGAAGGGTTGGAGTATGAGGCGCTGGCCCGCTACAACGACTTTGGCTTCATCGGCTGGCGCAACTTTGAGTCGATCATCGCTCAGGCTAACCGGGCGCTCGGACCGGTCTTTGCCTGGAACCTCACCTTCGCCTTCTTGACAGTCCTGATCAACACCGCCTTCGGGTTGCTGGTCGCGATCTTGCTTAATAACCCCGACCTGAAACTGCGCAACTTTTACCGCACGCTGATTATCATCTCTTGGGCGCTGCCCGGCATTATCACCATTCAGGTCTGGGCCGGTCTGCTTAACGCTAACTTTGGGGCCATCAACCGCCTCTTGGCGCTGTTGGATCTGCCGACTTTCAACTGGCTGGGCGAGCCCAACGCCGCTAGGGCCGCAGTGCTGCTGGTTAACCTGTGGCTGGGCCTGCCGTTCATGATGACCGCTATCCTAGGGGCGCTGTCGGCCATCTCGCGCGAGCTTTACGAGGCGGCCAAGATCGACGGCGCCAGCCCCTGGCAAAGCTTCCAGGGCGTTACTCTGCCGCTGCTGCGGTCAGCACTAGTGCCGATTACCCTCAGTAGCTTCGCCTTTAACTTTAATAACTTCAACATCATCTTCCTGCTCACCGGCGGCGGCCCACCTACGCCGTGGGGGACAGCTACCGCCCGTGGCACCGACATCCTCATTAGCTGGGCTTACAACGAGGCCTTTCAGGCTCAGGGGGCCTTTGCCTACGGGCTTGGCTCAGCTATTTCGATCATCATCTTCGTAATCACCTTGGCGGTGAGCCTGATCAACTTCCGAGTCAGCGGTGCGCTGAAGGAGGAGTCGAACGTATGACCCGTGCTCCAGCCCTCCTGGTCCCACTGATAGTAGTTGCCGTCACAATCCTGGCCTTGCTGTGGCTGTTCTCCTTACCGGCTGAGCCGATCAGTCGAGGCTTTTTCCTAACTATCCCCAACGGCTGGGCCTATGCGGTGTTGGGGTTCATCATTGCCGCAAGCGGCATCGGCCTAGCAGCCTACCTCTATGGCCGCGTTACCCGCCCTGGCAAGGCGGTTAGCTATGCTCTGACCGCTGCTACTCACATCTTCATCTGGGTAGTGGTCACCGCTATGCTCTATCCGGTTATCTACCTGCTAGCGACTTCATTCAATCGCGCCGACAATATCGCCAGCGTTCCGCCGCGCGAGGGGGGCATCTTAGTGCGCTCCGGAGTGATCCCTAACCCGGGTCAGTTTTCAACCATCCAGTACGAGCGGGTGCTGGGGGAGACCAACATCCTCCCCTTCCAGTGGTTGCTGATCGGGGTGTTCGTGTTGGCACTGCTGGTGCTGATCGGTGCATTAGTCGGCAAGCGCTTAGGTGGTAACCCCTATCGGCTCGAGCGCTATCAGAGCTACGCCGGTTGGACGCTGTTCTTAACGATCTTTGGCCTGGTTATCAGCATCACTCCTGACCAGTTCTATACTATCAACGCCGCTGGTGAGCGCGTCCCGGCTAGCAGTGAGCGCAAGATCTTGCTCTATATCCGCAACACCCTGTTGGTCTCCGGTACCGCCGGGCTCTTTGCGGTTCTGATCGCTACCACTGCTGGCTACGCCTTTGCCCGCATGAGGTTCGAGGGGCGCTACTACACGCTGCTGACCTTCATCTTCGTGCAGATGTTCCCAGGCTTCATGGCGCTAGTGGCGATCTTCTACCTGATGAGCTACCTGGGGCTTTTGAACACCTTCACCGGCCTGATTCTGGCCTATTCGGGCGGGGCGATCGCCTTCTCGTCATGGATCTTTAAGGGCTACCTGGAGTCGATCAGTCCCAGTCTGGAAGAGGCCGCCATGGTCGATGGCACTACGCGCTGGGGCGCCTTTTGGTACATCATTCTGCCGGTCAGTATCCCGATGCTGCTGTTTATCTTTCTGTTGCAGTTCATCGGTACCTACAGCGAGTTCATCCTGGCCAGCACGCTGCTGATCGGCGAGAATAACTGGACCGTCGGGATCGGTCTGCGCAACTTCACCGCCGGCCGCTTCGATACCCAATGGGGGGCGCTAGCGGCTAGCGCAGTGCTCGGCAGCCTGCCGATTCTGATCATCTTCTACGCCTTCCAAGGAGCGCTGACCGGCCAGCATACCGCCGGTGGGGTCAAGGGCTAATGTGGCCGCGCTGATATTTGCCTGGTGTTAGCCGTGGTCTGCTGATAAAGTGACCACCCCGGTAATTGTCTGGCATCGCGAAGACCTGCGCCTTCACGACCATCCGGCCCTCGACGCCGGCTTACTTGAAGGTGCCCCCCTCCCGTTACTGATTCTTGACGAACAGCTCTTGGCTCGAGCCGACCTGACCCCGCGCTGCCAAGCCTGGTTTATGCAGAACGCTGCGGCGCTGCGCCAGCAGTACCGCCGACTCGGCAGCGAGCTAGTCGTGCGCCAAGGCCGACCCGAGCGCCTGCTCCCCGAGTTAGCCCAAAGCTGGGGAGTGCGCGCGGTTCATTTCTTACAAAGCCACACCCCTTACGGCTTGCAGCGTGATAGGCAGGTTGCGGCAGCCTTGCGCACCGTGGGGATCCGGGCGGAGGCTCACGATGGCCTCTATCTCCACCGCCCCGGCACGCTCAGAACCGACGGCGGAGAACCTTACCGCGTCTACACCCCGTTCATGAAGCGCCTGCGCCTGCTCCCCCGCGCTGTGCCGCTGGCCACTCCAGGGCGGTTGCCGCCGCTTCCGGTGGGGTTACCCCCGGGCGAGCTGCCGGAGCTTAAGAGCGATATCCCCCTGCCGCTAGCTGGCGAGGCGGCAGCGCTGGCTCAGCTCCAGACCTTTGTCAGTCAGCACCTGCAGCGCTACCACCAGACCCGCAACTTTCCGGCTAAGCCCGGCACCTCGCGGCTGTCGCCCTACCTCACCCTCGGCGTGCTGTCGGCCCGGCTGGCCTACCACTTGGCCGAGTTAGCCGGTGGCGAGGGGGCGCAGGTCTGGCAGAACGAGCTGATCTGGCGCGAGTTTCAAGCCCATCTGCTAGCCAGCTACCCCGATACCCTGGAGTCGCCGCTTAACCCGCGCTGGCAGGGCTTCCCTTGGCGTGACGAGGCCGAAGCGCTGGCGGCCTGGCGCACAGGCCAAACCGGCTACCCGGTGGTCGATGCTGGGATGCTCGAGCTGGCTGCTACCGGGTATATGCACAACCGCGTGCGGATGGTAACCGCCTCGTTCTTGACTAAGCACCTGTTGATCGACTGGCGGCAGGGCGAGCGTATCTTTAAGGCCCTGCTGCTCGATGGCGACACCGCTCAGAACGTGGGTAACTGGCAGTGGACGGCCGGCTGTGGCGCCGACGCTGCCCCCTACTTCCGGATCTTTAACCCCCTTTTACAAGCCGCCAAGTTCGATCCTGATGGAGCCTATGTCCGCCGTTGGCGCTCCGAGCCGGGCTTGCCCCCCATGATCGATCAGGCGGCAGCTAGGGCTCGCTATCTGGAGGTGGCCCAGGCCCACCTGCAACGGGCAGAAAGCCCGGTAATCATGTGATAAGCTGGCTCCGATCATGGCTGACTTTATCCTGGCCCTCGACCAGGGCACCACCAGCTCCCGCGCCATAGTCTTTGACCGCAGCGGCGCGATCCGCGCCCAGGCCCAGAAGGAGTTCCCGCAGCTCTACCCCCAGCCGGGCTGGGTCGAACACGATCCCGATACCATCTGGGCTAGCCAGTCAGGGGTGGTGGCCGAAGCCATCGCCGCCGCCAAGATCGCCTCTTCCGAGATCGCCGCGGTAGGGATCACCAATCAGCGCGAGACCACGGTGCTGTGGAACCGCCGCACCCGCCGCGCCATCCACAACGCCATCGTTTGGCAGGACCGGCGCACCGCTAGCTTTATTGACAAGCTCCGCGCCGACGGGCTGACCGAGCTCTTTCGCGCTCGCACCGGCCTGGTCTTGGACGCTTACTTCTCGGCCAGCAAGCTCGCTTGGCTGCTCGATAACGTCCCAGGAGCGCGGCAGCAGGCCGAGGCGGGCGAGCTGGCCTTCGGCACTATCGATAGCTGGCTGGCCTATAAGCTTACCCATGGCGAAATACATGTCACCGACGTTAGCAACGCCAGCCGCACCATGCTTTTTAACATCCACCGCGGCGATTGGGACGACGATATCCTGGAGCTGCTCAACATCCCGCGCAGCCTGTTGCCCAAAGTGTGCTCCTCTTCCGAGGTCTACGGCCAGGTTACGCAGGGGGTGATGCGGGGCGGAGCCCTCATCGCTGGGATCGCCGGTGACCAGCAGGCGGCTACCTTCGGCCAGACCTGTTTTGGCTCCGGCCAAGGCAAGAACACCTACGGCACCGGCTGCTTCTTGGTTATGAATACCGGTGCTACGCCTATCGGCTCGCGCAATCAACTGCTGACCACCATCGCCTGGGGGCTAGGGCAGGAGCTTACCTACGCGCTCGAGGGGAGCATCTTCATCGCCGGAGCAGTGGTGCAGTGGCTGCGCGACGAGTTAGGGCTGATCCGCCGCGCCGAGGAGGTCGAAGTCCTGGCCAGCAGCGTTCCCGACAACGGCGGCGTCTATCTGGTGCCAGCCTTTGCCGGGCTTGGCGCACCCCACTGGGACCCTTACGCCCGCGGTACCATCGTCGGCCTGACCCGCGGTAGCGGCGCCGGACATATCGCTAGGGCGGCGCTTGAAGGGGTGGCTTTTCAGGTGGCTGAGGTAGTGGAAGCCATGGAAAGAGACGCTGGTTTCGCCCTGACCGAACTTCGTGTCGATGGCGGGGCCAGCCGTAACGACCTGCTCATGCAGCTACAGGCCGACCTCTTGGGGGTGCCGGTAGTCCGCCCCAAAGTGACCGAAACGACCGCCCTGGGTGCCGCCTATCTGGCAGGGCTGGCGGTAGGGTTCTGGGGCAGTCTTGATGAATTGGCAGCTCAGTGGCAAGAGGACCGGCGTTTCGAGCCGACTACCAGCCTAGCGCTACGGCAGGCACAACTGGCGCGGTGGCGCCAGGCGGTCGAGCGCGCTAGAGGTTGGGAAAACTGACCCTGGAGGTTTTATGAATCGGGAAGACCACCTTAATACCCTCAAACACGATCGCTTCGACCTGCTGGTTATCGGTGGTGGGGCTACCGGGGCGGGGATAGCGCTCGATGCCGCTAGCCGCGGCTTGCGCACTGCCCTCGTCGAGCGGGACGACTTCTCGGCGGGGACCAGCAGCCGCAGCACCAAGCTGATTCACGGCGGCGTGCGCTATCTCGAGCGAGCCGTCAAAAAGCTCGACCGCAGCCAGTTCAACCTAGTCCGCGACGCCTTAAAAGAGCGCGCCGTGCTGCTTAATATCGCGCCTCACCTGGCTAAACCGCTACCGTTAGTGACACCCCTTTACAACTGGCTCGAGGTGCCCTACTACTTAACCGGCCTTAAACTCTACGACGCGCTGGCCGGCAAGGCCAAGCTGCAAACCAGCCGCTTTGTCGATGCGCACGAGGCGATGAGCCGCTTCCCCATGCTCAAAGCTGAGGGTTTGCGCGGCGGCGTCATCTACTACGACGGCCAGTTTGACGATGCGCGGATGAACGTAGCGATTGCCCTGACTGCGGCTGAGCAGGGCGCTGTGATAGCCAATCACCTCGAGGTTAGAGCTATTAGCAAAACCAACGGCAAGTGTGATGGTGCCGAGGTCTATGACCACCTGACCGGCGAGAGCTGGTTAGTCTCGGCCAAAGTGGTCGTCAATGCTACCGGGCCCTTCGCTGACACTATCCGTCGGCTTGATGAGCCTAGTGCAGCGAGGATGCTAACCGCCAGCTCTGGCATTCATATCGCGCTGGGGCCGCAGTTCTCGCCGCCTGAGACGGGCTTGCTGATCCCGCAAACCGAAGATGGGCGGGTCTTGTTCTTGCTGCCGTGGCTGGGCCACACCCTGGTCGGCACTACCGATCGCCCCGCCGAGATCGAAGCCAACCCCAAAGCCGAAGAGGCGGATATCGAATATATCCTCCGCCACCTCCACAAGTACTTCTCGATACCGGTGAGCCGCAGCGACGTAAAGGCTAGCTGGTCAGGGCTGCGCCCGCTGGTATCAGACCCTAAGGCCAGCGACACCGCCCGTTTGTCGCGCGATCACGTGATCAACGTCAGCCCCTCGGGGCTACTGACGATTGCCGGAGGAAAGTGGACCACCTACCGCAAGATGGCTCTGGATACGGTCAACGAAGCCGTCCGCCTCGGCCAATTGAGCCCGCTCTGCGACTCGCGGACCGAGGCGCTAAGACTATATGGCGGGGCAAATTACTCCCCGGCAGGGAGCGGCCATCTGCAGGAGGAGTACGGCCTGGCCATCGATGTTGCTAGCTACCTCAACCGCGCCTACGGCGACCGGGCCCCTCATGTGGCCAAACTCGCCCGCGAGGGGTACGGTGAACGCCTCGCTGCAGGACACCCGTATCTTGAGGCCGAGGTCATTTACGGGGCTACACATGAGTTTGCGCGCAGCAGCGCTGATATCCTGGCGCGGCGTACCCGGCTGTATTGGCTAGATCAGCAGGCCACCCTGGCCGCTATTCCGCGAGTGGCCGAGCTATTGGCTAAGACCCTTGGCTGGAACGAAGCACAGCGGCGCACTGATATCGCCGCTGCGAGCGACTACCTTAGTTAAGTAAGTTAGCTACGTTGACCCAGTGCTAACTAGCCCGTATACTACGGGCGCGCCGGGATGGCGGAATGGTAGACGCTGCAGACTTAAAATCTGTTGCCTGCAAGGGCGTGCGGGTTCGAGTCCCGCTCTCGGCACCAGCTCACAGACGTAAAAACGCGCGGTAGCAGTAGCCGTGCGTTGTTCTGTTTCGGGCCGTTTGACGACAACTTTGACGACAATCAGCTCAGCAGGTCGTCACGGCCTAGCGCCGCGGCCCTGTCAAAAGCGCAGATCGTTAAGCCGCCAGTAGGCCGCCGAACCGCGGCGGCTTCGCGTATGGCGGGTGAATAAGTCCATATTCCGACGTGATTCTTGGAACACTCCTGAGAAGGCAGATGAACCTGCCGTTCAAGCTGTTGTTAGGGCGCAAAACCTTTGAAATTTGGGCGCCGTATTGGCCGCAGCATGTCCAACGATCTTTCGAGGAATTGCCTGGCCGCCTTTGCCCGCGGGCAACAGTCTCATCCCAAGCCGGAGCAGCATCCCAAACCGAGGAGGCGAAGCCGTGTCGAGGCCATTAGGTGGAAGTTTTGGTTGTAAAATTCGCGTAACAACCGCGTGCAGGCGACTCGAGGTTTCACATGACCCAGGAAGCAACGCTAATTGAAGCCACATGGGATGGGCCTTATGGTTGGCCGGGATATGAAAGCGATCACAACTTGCCCCCCATTCCCCAACTACCCGGAATCTACCTGCAAACGTTTGAATACCAGGGTGGGTATCTGATATACGCTGCTGGAATTACGCGTCGGCCAGCCCCCAGGCGCTTTAGAGAGCATACCCGCAAATACCTGACCGGTGAATACAACGTGCTGGATATTGCTTTGGCACAACATGGAATCCGCCAAGAGATATGGCACGGCTGGGGTTATGCGCGCAAGCATAGCGAAGAATTTATGGCACGAAAGGCAATAATACTTGACGCAGTGCATAAACAGCTGGCTGGATTTCGTATCTTTGTCAGCGATATTGGACCAGAACGGCGATTTCTGGAGCGGTTTGAGGCTGCCATCATGATGGCTTTATATCAACAAGTATCGCCAATCTCTGAGCTGCCCGATAGAGGGATGCAACTAGCATCCCGTTGGGATTGGGAAAAACCAATTATCATCAAGAATTTCTGTACCAGCGTTCTTCACGGACTTCCTGCTTTACTTGAGATATAGCGTATGGCAAGTGCTGAACCATCGTGTGCGGCTGACTGGCAACAGTGTCCTCGCTCACTTCGCACCCGCTGTCCGTAGCGGCTGACGGGTGGTGGTCTGGCTCAAGATGTCGTAGTGGGGCGGATGGGGACAACCAAGTGCACCGCCTCTAGATTGAAGTCCGTAGGAAAGCATGCTCTCTCGCTTGCGACTCTCCAGCGGTATGCTCAGGCCGCGGGGTGCGAGCTTCAAATTAAGACCAGACTAGACCAGGTCTATGCTAGAATGACTTTGAGGTAGACAGGATGCGAATCACCAACATCTCCGAGGCCAAAGCGACCCTTTCCCAACTGGTGGCGCGGGCCATGAGGGGCGAGCAGGTCATTATCGGTAAGGCAGGCAAGCCTGTTGCCAAGCTGGTCCCCTTCGATCACGACACCAGCCCGCGAGACCTCGAGCAGGGCATCTGGCAGGGGAAGGTCTGGATGGCCGAAGATTTCGACGAACTGCCCGAGGAGCTCCTCCAGGCGTTTAGCGGTGAAGCCGACGATGAACCTGCTCCTTGATACCCATGCGCTGATCTGGGTGTTCAGCCGCAACGCCAGGCTGTCGAAGGGGGCCGCTGACGCTATTCGCGACGGCAGTAACCTGGTGTTCGTGAGCGCGGCAACGGCCTGGGAGATCGCCATCAAAAAGGCGCTCGGCAAGCTCAAGGTGCCGGGAGATTATCAGGCAGGGCTGAAGCGCTACCGCTTCACCCCACTAGATATCACCAGTGAGCATGCTCTGGCCGTCGAATACCTCCCCCCACACCACAGCGACCCCTTCGATCGGCTGCTGGTTGCGCAAGCGCAGCTTGAGAAACTCATCTTGGTTACCGCCGACCCTCGCCTCAAGGCATACGGCATCGCCGTCCTTGATGCCTAGCGAGCGGCCTCGATAGCTTCAGGCAGATATCTCCGTGATTCACCTTGAGACCTTTAGCGGTGAGGTGTCTGAGGACGAGACGCCTGTGCTAGAGGCGTTCATTGCCGAGGCGGCGATAGGTCGTGAAGCTTCCGGCTGACGCACCCAAGGTAAGGTTGGTGGGCGGCGTTCGCCCGGCTTTGGCCCAAGCCGGTACAATGGCGCTATGTCGAGAAAGAACAAGGATCGCAAAGTTCGCGAAGAAGCGCTGCGTGAGGCGCGCCGCATCACCCCCGGCAAACTCTTTAGGCTGCTCTTAAAGTCGCTGCTCTTTGCCCTGGTGGTCGCTGTGCTATTCACCATCTGGGCGGTCAACCAGTGGCCGGGCTACGATCAGTGGTGGTTGCAACTGGCGCTGATGGTGGGGGTTTATGTGCTGGCTTACCGCTTTTTGATGAGCGAGTTTAGACCGAAAGCGCCATCTAACAAGAGATAATGCTATGACCGCTACTGCGCCCGGACGGCCGAGCAGCCTCTATCAGCAGATCAAGCGGGCGCGCCTCTGGCTGCCACTGTTGATCGTGGGGATGGTGCTGGTAAATCAACTGGTGTTGGTGCCGCTCGGTGGGCCAGCCTGGCAGTTTTGGTTCCAGCTCCTGTTCTATAGCCTGCTGGGACCGCTAGCAACCTACCTGACGCTTAACTGGATCGCCGAGGAGGTGCGGCGCCGGGAGGCTACCCAGAACGAGCTGAGCCGCCTCTTCCGCGAGTTGCAGGCCAGCCATGCGCTGTTGGGATCCATTCAGAAGGTGACTGAGCAGTTTGCTTCGGCCAGCGACCTTGACGCCGTACTGAACGCTGCGGTGCGCGGTATTACCGAGGTGACCGGGGCCCGCGGCGTCGCCATCTTTCTGGGCGGCAGCAGCCTGGGAATGACCCGCTCCTTAGGTCTGGATTCGGTGTTGCTGAAGAATGCCGCTGAGCGCGACCGGGCCTTGTTGCGGGGCGAGGTGCCGGGAGAGGAGGTGCCGGAGGGTTTTGTGCTCTCGCTGCCGCTCACCTGGGCGGGGCGGCTAGAGGGGAGTATTCATGCCCACTTTCGTGAGCCGCCTAGCTCCGAGCAGCGTGAGAGCTACAGCATTCTGGCGGCTGAGTTTTCGGCGGCGGCCGAGGCGGTGCAGAGCCGCACCCGTGATCTGCTGACACTCTTTGAGGTAGATCGCAGCATCCGCGCTGAGGGGAATCTCGAGCGCATGCTCAAGACGATTTTGGCCCAGACTATGGCCAGGGCTGATGCCACCCTGGGCGGTGTCTATTTAGTGGACGACAACCGCCTGTTGCACCTAGCGGTGGCGCAGGGGGTGGGACTGCCGCCAACCGCACTGCTGCGCTTAGGCGAAGGTTTTGTAGGCCGCGCGGCGGAGCGCCGAGAGCCTTGTGTGGTGCGTCGACTCAGCGATGAAGACCGCGTGGTGGGCGGCGGGCTGCTAGCCGCTGCCGGGAGTGCCATCAGCCTGCCGCTGACCTCTGAGGAAGGGCTGCTGGGGGTGATCGTTTTGGCGCATCAGCAGCCCGCGCACTTCGATGAGTCGATCTTGCCGTTTCTCAATCTGCTGGCCGGACAGGTCTCGTTGGCGGTGCGCAACGCTCGAGCCTACCTCCAGTCCGAGGAGCTAGCTATCGTTGAGGAGCGTGCCCGTATCGCCCGCGAAATCCACGATGGCGTTGCTCAGTCGCTGGCGTTTATCGCGCTCAAGCTAGATCTCATCACCCGCCTGTTGGAGTCTAACCAAGACAAAGCCAGAGCAGAGCTCTCACAGGCCAAGGCCACCATCCGCGAGACCATCAAGGAGGTGCGCCGCAGCATCTTCGCCTTGCGCCCGATCGACCTGGAGCGCTACGGCTTTGTCGAGACGATCCGCCGCTACTGTCACGACTATGGCCAGCAGAACGATATCCGCGTCCACGTTGATGTCAAGGCCACCCCGCAGCTCTCGCCAAAGTCGGAGGCGGTGCTCTTTCGCATCTTCCAGGAGGCTATGAACAACGTAGCCAAGCACGCTCAGGCCCGTCAGGTGTGGGTCACGGTGGGCCGTTCCGAGAGCGGCCAGAGCTTTGTCTGTGTTGAAGATAACGGCCGTGGCTTCGACCCCGCTGTAGTGAGTGACCGCGTCACTACGGCTGGTGGGTTGGGCCTACGGCAGATGAGGGAGCGCTTACAAGGGCGAGGTGGGCGCTTTGAGCTGCGTTCAGCGCGGGATGAGGGGACGCGCATCTACGCCTCGATGCCGGAGTAGTGAAAAACTTAGCGCCGCACTAAGCAGGCGGTGCCGTTTGGTAGCAGATAAAGCTCAGTTAAGCTCGTCGTCCTCACCAGCGTCCATTAAGGCTCGAGCCTCTTTGGGTGAAACACCGAGCACGGCGCTGATCTCACCTGCTAAAAGGCGCAGGGCACGGCGATAGGCTTGGCGATCGAGGTCGGGGAGACCGCGCTCTAGGTCCCAGCGTCGCAGCTCGCTAGCTAGCGTGGCGATCTGGTAGGGGTCGCCGCTGGATAAGATCTCAGTAACGCGGCGATGCCGGGCGGCCCACTGTTTGGGCAGGTTGATGCGCCCGTTGTTGAGGCGTTCTAACACCCCCTGCACCTCTTCTTGCGTTAGGGCCGGACGCAAGCCCGCGACCTGCGGCGCAGCCACCGGTACATAGGCGCGCGAGGTGCCGTTGGGAAAATCGACTTGGTAGTACTGATTGGCTGTGCCAGCAATGGTGCGGGTAGTGGTGCCCGAGACAATTCCTACGCCATAAGGCGGCAACACCACCTGATCACCGTTTTTGAAGGACTTCTGAGGTTCTTTCAACACCAGGCTCCCTTCGGAGATCATGCCCAAACCGCAACGCTCGCTCCGTCGAGCGCCATTAAGCGAAAGTACCATTGTGTTGCGGGAGGGCTCTTGGTATGTACTCGGATACGGTAGTAGGGGCCGAGCACACTCACGCCCGTCATTTTAGCAGATCGAGTGGGGGCTTGCCTAGTCTTGACAAAAGCTGAGTACCCCTCGGGCAGGGCAGGGGAGTTGCCCATCAGCTGCCAAGGGCTATCGGGCAGCTACCTCTTACAGGAAGTTGCGAAGGATGCTAAGCCTTGGTCGGGCGCAGCTAAAGAAATCGTGCGAGCTGATGGCCGCACGATTTTACGTCCCTGACTGGTGGGCGATGCTGGATTTGAACCAGCGACCCTCCGCTTGTAAGGTACATTATCGCATCACAACTGTGGACGGACGCAGGCTAAAGCGCTGTCAGAGACGCACCTCACAGCGCGGCAACACTACCCAAGGCAACTCAAAACCATGCCATTTGCCTACCTCTAGGTGTAGTTAAGGTGTAGTGCCAAGGAGGTCTTCCAGCTCGATGGCAGCCTTGCGTTTACGCTCATCAGTGACCCGGCTGTAGAGCAAGATCGTCATGCGGGGATCGTGGCCGGCCCGCTCCGCTACCACCTCAACGTCGAGGCCGGCATCACGCGCTAATGTGACCCAGGTATGGCGGTTGTCGTGTACCCGTACCGCTGGCACCCCGGCCCGGGCAATCAGGCTCTTGAACGCGCGGCGGAAGTTGTGGGGGTTCATAGGCGTGCCGACCTTGGAGCTGAAGATCAGCTCGGCGCTATCCCAGCGAGTTGCCAACTCACGCTCGATGGCCTGCTCGGCCTGGCGCCTGGCCAAGGCGCTCTGCACCCCTGGGGGTAGGTAGAGCGTCCTTGAACGCCGGTTCTTGGGCCGCGCGAAGATGGGCCGGTTGTTGACCACTGCTAGCGATTGCCGGACGTGTAGCCGTTCCCCCTCCCAGTCCGACCACCGCAAGGCCAGCAGCTCGCCGATCCGCAAGCCGAGCGCCAGGAGTAGATAGCAGGCAGGGTAGAGCCGGTGTTCCTCGGCGGCCTGTAGGAAGCGCTTGGCCTCGGCCGCAGTCCAGACTTTCGGCTCGACCGTAGCACCCCCCCGCGGCCGATCGACAGCCTCAACGGGATTTCGGTCGATCATCTCCAGCCTCACGGCGTCTTTCATGGCCCGGTTGATGAAGTCGTAGGTGTGCTGCCTCACCGACGGACTGAGCGTGAGCCGGCTAAAGAACGCCCTCAGTTGCAGGGGCGTTAGCCGGCGCAGTGGCACGTGTCCCAGCTCAGGCAAGACCTTGGACAGGTAGTACTGGTAGTTCTCGCGCGCGTGTGGTGCCTTGTCGGCCCCGTGCAACTCGGCAAAGCGTGTGAACCATTCTCCTACCGTGGCCCGCTCCGGCGCGCTGACCAGGCGGCTGCCGGACGTGCTTAGCAACTTCGCCAGCTTGTCGGCCACAGCCCGGCGCGTCTGGCCGTAGACCCACCTTTTTTGCTGACTTCCGTCCGGGCCGTAGCCGATGGTTACGAAGGCGGCCCAGAGACCATCTTTGCGCTGAAAGATGCTCCCTTCGCCCTTGCCACGCCTAGCCATCGGTGCTACACTCCAATCATGGCGATGCGTAAGCCCAACACCCTGAAACCCATTGATCCGGTTGTCAAGGAGTGGCTTGACAAGAACGCCGGCAGGTGGACCCTTGAACAGGCGCAGGATGCGCTTGAGATTGCCTCCGCGCTTAGGGGTCGCCGCATCGTGGTGCCGGGCGTGCCGGCGCGCAAGAAGAAGCGCCTTCCCCGCGCCAGCGGGGATGAACCGCGCTGATGCCCGAGCGTTACTTGCTTGACACCGACTTGCTCATTGCCGCCTTCCGAAACAACCGGAAGGCGGTTAGCTTTATGGCCGGCCTTACCGGAGATCAGTTCGTTTGCAGTACTGTGACCTATATTGAGGTAGCCGCTGGCGAGTTCAGGCGCGACCCTCGGCGTGACCAGACCCTTAGGGATATGTTCCAGGTCTTTACCCTGGTTGCGCTCAGCGAGGAGATAGCGAAGCGCGCCGGCCGGGAAGTGGCGAGGATTGGCGCAGCGGTAGAAAAGCTCCGCTCTGGTGATCTTGCGATTGGAGCTACCGCGCTGGTTGAACGGCGCACGCTTGTGACTCGCAATGTGAAGCACTTTGCACTTATCCCAGGGCTGAAGATTAAGGACTGGTCGGCGTAAGCACTACCCCGTCCTCCCCACCACCCGCCCTATGATGATGACCTCATCTTCGGACGGGAGCACGATCTGTGGGTGCCCCGGATTGGTGGGGTACAAGATGATATTCTCGCCCTCGATCTTGTACCGTTTGACGATTAGCTTCTCTTCATCACGCCACCAGGCCACAACTACATCACCCGGCCTGGGCCGGTGCTCGGTGTCAACTGCGATGTAGTCATGCGGGGCGATGTTCTTTTCTATCCGTCTGACCTCGTCGCTGACCATGCAATCGCCATTGACTACATAAAAACGCACGAAAGCAGGCTTAACACCCTTGGCCCGTAGCTTCTCGGCGGGGAAGTAGACGACCTCACCATCAATCGGTGAGGGGTCCTTATCGCCGGCGCTGACTGAGGCGTACACAGGGAACATGAGCCAGTGCGGGTGGACTTCGAGGTGGCTGACTTCGTTTAAAAGATCGTCAAGCGTCCGAAGCTCCTTCTTTAGCCCTAGCTTTATTTGAAGATCGTCAAGCGTCCAGTCTAGTGCCCGAGCTAGCCCCTTTAGATACCCAGTCCCGCTATCTCTGGTGGCAAAAGATCATACACAGCCTGCTGGTGGGCTTGCTTTCAATCGGGATGGGCGCCATGCTCATCTCTACCTGGTCCGAAGCGCCGTTCCTGGTGTTACTCGGGTTTGCTAGCATGGGTGGCTACCTCGGGAGCGATTTCATTATGTGGGTAGGATTCAGAGTGTTGGGCAGCAGGCGGCATGGTGAGTGGTAAGGTGCAGTTAAGGTGTAGTGACTAAATCGCGCGGTGTTCGGCCGCACGATTTTACGTCCCTGACTGGTGGGCGATGCTGGATTTGAACCAGCGACCCTCCGCTTGTAAGGCGGATGCTCTCCCGCTGAGCTAATCGCCCATAGTACATAGAGGTATCGTCTGGGCTAGCGCGGCTGACGATACCTCGATGATGGTGACCCCTACGGGATTCGAACCCGTGCCGCCACCTTGAAAGGGTGGTGACCTGACCGCTAGTCGAAGGGGCCTCAGTGGTGGGTCGTACAGGACTCGAACCTATGACCCGCTGATTAAAAGTCAGCTGCTCTACCAACTGAGCTAACGACCCAGCAGCTTTGTCAGTATATGTAGCCGGATGGATGCTGTCAAGCGCCACGCTGGCAAAAGGATCGCCACGGCAGTACCTTCGCTGGCCCACCAGCCAGCGCATCCTTTCGAGAAGTGATTGCTATACTTCGGCATGCGACTCTCGAGCACTGATATCTACGCTTGCCAAGCGCTAGGCTATCTGGGGATTCAGCCGCCTGGGCGCTGGACGGGCTCGGACGAAATCAGCGACGCGACCGGCGTGGCCAGGCCGTATCTGGTGCGGGTGCTGGCTACGCTCTCCGCTGTTGGCATTGTGAGTTCAAAAAAAGGTGTTGGCGGGGGTTACGCCCTCTCGCGGCAGCCTGAAGAGATTACGCTGCGTGACGTCCTGCGTGCCATCGACGGGCCGGTGGCGCCGCTAAGCTGCATCAGCCTCAATTGGCACAAGCCTTGTGCGGTCGAAGAGCGCTGCCACGCCCGCAACGCTGTCTGGAAGCGTGTGCGCAACGCACTCTTAGCGGCTCTAGCGGAAGTCACCGTGGCTGACTTGGCGGCTGACTTTGCACAACGGATTGACTATTCGCTGTGCCTTGATCACTTGCTAAGCCCCAACGTCGAGCAACGGCACATTAACCGCTACCAGAACGAATAATAGCTAACGCACCCTCATAGCGGTTTTCACAAATACTGAGTCGCCTTAGCGCAGGTATCATCTCTGCAAAGGCGCCCTGGAGAACGATTCGCAGTCCTGCGAGCACCCGCAGGATCAAACCAGATGATACCTGCTATCAGTCACTGGCTGAGGGATACGGCAGGCGGCTCGCAACGCTAGTGCAAGAAGGTTTCTGCGCCGTGCCGGATTAGACCGAAATAGTCCGCCCGGCCCGAATGCATGAAGTACAGACCCGCTGAGTGGCTCCGTGGCCGGAACGCCATACCTTGACTCGTTGCAGGTTGGGGTACTTCCAGGTCTTCTTGATGCCGGTGGTATTCTTGCCGACCCCGCCTAGGCGCTTCGCCTTGCCGCTGCGCACCACGTCCTTAAGGACAATCGGCCGCTTGCCGCACAGTTCACAAACCTTTGCCATAACCTTCCTCCAGTTAAAACGCCGCTAGCTATCACTCTTTAGCTTGGGCTACGAACTATAACTGTTATGCCTGGGAAGCCTTACGGCCTCTAAGCCTTAAGAGCATAGCACAAGCTCAGGCTATCATTAAACTCAGCCCTCTGGCATAGCCCTCTAATGAAGCAAGCCTATAGTTTGAAGCGTAGGGCACGAGCCACCTGTGGTGGCAAGACACCTCCTAGAGACACGTGACCCCTCCGAGCGAGACTGGAGCCCTCCCGGTCTCGCTTAACTTACTGAACAGTTACCCGGTAAAAAAGCACCTCTTCTTGGCCAGGCTCGAGCCCGAACAGCAGCGTCCAGCGAATGGCGGTGTACTCGGTTGGGGCGGCCGCGCGGCGCGAACCGTCAGCAGCGGTAACGAGTACCGGAGCCTCCATGAAGGTGTTGCCATCGACGGTGAATTCAGTCAGGAGGCGCTCCGAGGTGGGGGTGGCGGACAGGTCCAGATAGACCGTCCCCGGCGGGATGGGGCCGGTAATTACCACCGTGCCTGCCGGCAAGGTGGTAGCGCCTTGATTGGTGACGAAGACGCGATATTCGACCACCTGTCCAGGGCGGGCGGTGGTGGCGCGGACGAAGTGCTCCTGGCGGACACCGCCCTCGGTGGTGATCACGTCCACAATGAAAGACTCGATCCTGACCGTGACGGGGTTGTCCTGCGCCAGTGCCCAGGCAGCCAGCGCTAACAGTAAGATTGACCAGAGCCTGCGTATCACGCTGCCACCATACCGCACCGGGGATGAGAAAAGACCTGTAACGATTTACCGGCCTTCACCTTGGGCCAGTCTTAGTGCTAACGCCTCTAGCGCCCAGGCGTCATCCCTACCCGATTTCATGGCTAGGTCGGCCGCGAGGATGGCGCCAAGCACCCGCCGCAGGCCGGTTTCATCGAGCGCTTTGGCCAGGGCCAGCGCCTTTTGTGCCACATACGGCTTGACCTTGAGCGTCTGCGCCACCAGTGACGGCTCAACGCGGGCATGGGCTTGCCTAAGCGCTACGCAGTGCGCCACTAGATGGTACTGCCAGCTCAGTGCGCCCAGTACGCGCGCGGGCGCTTCCCCTTGTGACAGCAGGCTGTGGCAGATAGACAGGGCCGCTGCAGCGTCGCCCTGATGGCAGGCTTCGATTAAGTCAAAAGCGTCGCGGGCGGCCGGGCGGTTGACGATAGCACGCACCCGGTCGCTGGTTAGAGTGCCGTCGAGCACGGCCAATTTACCGATTTCGCTGGCCAGCCCCGGCAGGTCCTCACCGAACAGGTCGCTAAGTGTCTGCGGCACATCGTCGGTAAAACGCACCGCCTGCTCGCTCAGCTCATGGCGGATCCAGTGTGTTAAGGCGTTAAAGCGCGGGGTGGAAAGGTGGAGGTGCTCGCCCAGGGCCTGGTAGCTCTTCTGGCGGGCCGGGGTAGCCTCCGTATCGAGGATCACTATCAGCGTGTCGGCGGGGGCCGTCTCGAGCGCTCGCAGCACCTCGTTGCGCGGTTTGATCCCGGCCTGGCCGCTAAAGGCCGTGTCAAAATCGAGCAGTAGCGCCACCTGGCCGAACAGCCCCGACTGAGCGGCGAGCCATCTCACCTGCTCGGCGGTCATCCCCTCGCCTAGTTCGGTTACCTCGGCTGCGCCAAAACCCCGCGCCGCGAGTGCCCGCCGCGCCGCACGGCTGACCAGGAATGGGTCGCCGCTAAAAGCCAGGATCACGATAATCCCCGTTAATAGCCGCTAGCATGGCTGCTGCGCTAGGATAACGCTGCCATGGTTGAGGGGTGAGTGCGAGGCGCATCACCTCGTTCAAGCAGGACGCTTCGCCAGTCAGGGGGGCAAGCGGTACAGTAGTGTCGCCGGTTAGCACCTTTATCACCTGGCTGCCGTAAGGCGGTGCGCCGGTAAGCATGTGGTAGAGCACCGCCCCCACCGAATAAAGGTCGCTGCGCAGGTCGCTGCGGTCGCCCCGGAACTGCTCAGGGGCCATGTAGTTGGGCGTACCGAGCAGCATCCCCTGTTGCGTGATGGCTGTTAAGGCCAGATCTTTGGCAAAGCCGAAATCGGTTAGCAGGGCGCTGTCGCCGCGCACGATAATGTTAGCGGGTTTGACGTCGAAGTGGATCACGCCTTGGCCGTGGGCATAATCAAGCGCCTTGAGCAGATCAGTGGTTAGTTTTAGTGCCAGCGTTAGTTTTAGGGGACCGGCCATCAGCGCTGTGGAAAGCGGTATCCCAGGGCAGTAGGCATAGATCAGCCGATCCTCGCCGGTCGCTAGCAGAGGGACGATGTTCTCATGGCTGAGCTTCTGGACCACCTGGCCTTCGCGGTGCAGGCGCTCGGCTAAGAGCGGCGAGCCTCCCAGAAAGCGCTTGATAACCACCAGCTGCTCCCCCCAGCGCGCCAGCTCGACGCGAATAGGGCCGCGATGGGAGAGCACGCGAACGGTGGCGTACATTAGCGGTAATTTAGCATGCTGACAGCGATTTTCACAAATACTGACAGCGATTTTCACAAATACTGACAGCGGTTTTCACAAATACTTAGTCGGCTAGGTGCAGGTATCATCTCCGCAAAGACGTCCTAGGCAACGATTCGTAGTCCTGCGAGCACCCGCAGGATCAAACCAGATGATACCTGCTATGAGTCGGCTTAGCGCAGGCCTCATCTCCGCAAAGACGGCCTGGGCAACAATTCGTAGTCCTGCGAGCACCCGCAGGATCAAACCAGATGCCTGCCATGAGCTATCCGTCTGACCATTCCTGCAGCGGCCTGGTGCTACACTTTGCGCATGGAACTAGGACTAAACACCGATAGCGAGCTGAAGGAGCTGCTAGTGCTGCGCGACCGCATCGACCAGCTCAGCCACGAGTTGAGTGGCGGTAGCGCCGTCGATAGCCAACCCAAGCTCGACCTGCTCGATGTGGGCGACGCCTACCGGGTAGTGATCGAGGTGCCCGGCGTGCCGCAAGACCGGCTCGAGGTGGCCTTGCATGAGCATGAACTGACTATCGCGGGGGTGCGCGACCCTTACGACGAGTCGCCGCTGCTGCTGCTGAGCGAACGGCCTAGCGGGCGCTTCCAGCGCACCATTATGCTGCCCGGCGAGGTCGAGCGCGAGGCCAGTCACGCCCACCTTAAAGAGGGGTTGTTGACCCTGCACCTACCCAAGAAGGCTTGATGGCCGTCCGATCGGTCTGCCCGCTTGATTGTCCGGACGCCTGTTCGGTCTTGCTCACCGTTAACGAGGGGCGAGTTACTAAGCTGGTGGGTAACCCGGCTCACCCCATCACCCGCGGTTTTGCCTGCGTCAAGACCCACCACTACCCCGAGCGCCAGTATCACCCTGACCGGTTGCGCTACCCGCAGCGGCGCGTCGGGCCAAAGGGCGAGGGACGCTTGGTGCGCATCAGTTGGGCTGAGGCGCTCGATACCATCGCCGAGCGGCTGCAAGCCATCATCCAGGATGGAGCCGAGGCGGTCTTGCCCTATAGCTACGCCGGGACCATGGGGCTGGTCGAGGGGCGGCAGCCACTGGCTTTTTTTCGCGCTCTGGGGGCCTCGGAGCTAGACTGGACCATCTGTGCCGCTACCGGCGGGGCGGCCTGGGAGGCTAACTACGGCCCTGCTAAGCTCGGCACCGACCCCGAGGAGGTGCCCCAGGCGCGCTTGATTATCCTGTGGGGGATCAACAGCCTGCGCAGTAACGTGCATTTAACGCCGTTTCTTAAAGAGGCGCGCCAGCGCGGCGCTTATATCCTGCACATCGATCCCTATCGTAACGAGACCAGCCGCTTTGCTGACGAGCACTGGCAGCTCCAGGTCGGCAGCGATGCGGCGTTAGCGCTGGCCATCGGGAACGTCATCTTGCAGGCCGGTCTGGAGGACCAGGCGTATTTGGCAGCTCATGCTACCGGCATCGAGCAGTATCGCCAAGCCTGTGCTGAGTGGCCGCTCGAGCCAGCTGCGGCCCTCACCGGCCTAAGCGCCGAGCGGATCCGCGAGGTGGCGCTGTGGCTGGCCCGTGAGCCACGGAGCTTTATCCGAGTCGGCTACGGCATGACCCGCAACGAGGGGGGCGGCAACGCGCTGCGTGCCGTCACCCTGCTCCCGGCCTTGACCGGTGCCTGGCAGCACCCCGGCGGGGGGGCGCTGCTCTCAACCAGCGGTGCGTTTGCCATCAACACTGCGCGGGCCTTCGGCCAGCCGCGCCCCGGCGTGCGCCACATCAACATGAACCGGCTGGCCTCGGCCCTGGAGCTGACCGCTAACCCGATTAGGGCGCTGTTTGTGTTCAACTCCAACCCGGCGGCGGTAGCGCCCGATTCGCGCCGGGTGAGAGCGGGCTTAGCCCGCGAGGATCTCTTCACGGTGGTCCTGGAACACTTTCAGACCGACACTGCTGACTACGCCGACCTCTTGCTGCCGGCCACTACCTTCCTCGAGCACCCCGACCTGTATACCGCCTACGGCCACTACTACTTGCAGTGGGCCGAGCCGGTGGTGGCGCCTCTGGCCGAGGCGCGGCCCAACTCCTGGGTCTTTCGCGAACTCTCACAGCGGCTTGGACTAACACACCAGGGGCTCTATTGGGACGCCGAGCAGGTGGCCCGGGAGTTGCTCAACACCGAACACCCTAACCTCGCCGGGGTCACCTTCGAACGCCTAAAGCAGGAAGGTTTTATCAAGCTCGCCCTCCCGCAACCCTTTCGGCCCTACGCCCAGGGTAGCCACTTCCCGGACGGTAAGATCCGCTTTGCGCCCGCGCCGCAGCAGCTCACCTTCATGGAGCAGCCCAGCGCCGACTATCCGCTGCGCCTGATCTCGCCGCCCGGCTCGCATTTCGTCAATACCAGCATGGGCAATATCGCCAGCCTGCTTAAGGCCGCCGGCGGCGAGCCCCAGGTGCTGGTCCACCCCGCCGACGCCGCCAGGGCCGGTGTCAAGAGCGGCACGCATGGCCGCATCGTGAGCGCCCAGGGGAGCATTATTCGCCGGACCATAGTCAGCGAGGAGGCCGTGGAAGGTGCGCTGATCGCGCTCGGCCAGTGGTGGCCCAAACTGGCGCCGGATCGGCGGAGCTTAAACGACCTAACCAGCGAACGCCTCACCGACTTGGGCGGCGGCAGCACCTTTGGCAACGCAGTGGTGCGGCTCGAGCCCTTAGGAGTCTAATGAACCCCGTAACCCTTGACGATGTCCGCGCTGCTGCCGATAGGATTCGCAGCGCGGTCTACCGGACGCCCACCGTTCGCCTGCCCCTAGACGGCGCGGTCTATGCCAAGGCCGAAAACCTGCAACGCACCGGCTCGTTTAAGCTGCGCGGCGCTTATAACTTCCTGGCCGCGCTGCCTGAAGCGGTGCGGCGGCGCGGAGTGGTGGCCCACTCCAGCGGTAACCACGCCCAAGGGGTAGCCTGCGCCGCCTACCTGTTCGGTGTTCATGCCACTATCGTCATCCCTGACAACGCTCCGGCAGTCAAGGTGGCGCGCACGCTGGCCTGGGGGGCGGAGGTGGTGCGCTGTGCGCCATCAAGCCGCGCACGCGAGGAAGGTGCGGAGCGGTTGGTGCGCGAGCGCGGCTATACGCTGGTGCCGCCCTTTGATCACCCTTGGATCATCGCTGGACAGGGGACGGCTGGGCTGGAGCTAGCAGAGGATTTGCCCAGCCTTAAGAACGTGCTGGTCTGTGTCGGTGGCGGCGGGTTGATCGCCGGGGTCGCTACCGCCGTCACCAGCCTACTCCCGGACGCTCAGGTGATCGGCGTGGAGCCGGAGCTAGCTGCCGACGCCAAGGACTCGTTTGAGGCAAAGAGGTTGCGGCAGTGGCCGGCTGAGCTAACGGGCCGCACTATGGCTGATGGCGTGCGCACCCAGAGTTTGGGCCAACTTAACTTCGAGCTTATCCGCCAGCGGGTGCGCGGCTTTATCACCGTGAGTGAAGAGGCGATCCAAGAGGCCACAGGTTGGTATGCGCTGGAGGCCAAGCTGGTGGTGGAGCCGACCGGTGCGCTGACTTTGGCCGCGTATCGGCGTCTATTGGCCGGGCCGATTGACGGTATCGCGCTGCAAGACGGCCCCACTGCCCTGTTGATCAGCGGCGGCAATATCGCCCCGGCTATGCTCAGTGCGTTCCTCAGCGCGCAGCGGTGATGTCACCCCTCTACCTCGCGAATCAGCCCCTCCTGGAGCAGCCGCTCGAGCCGAGGCCGCAGCGAACTCAGGTCAGTGCCGCTGCTCTCAGCAATCTCCTCCATCGTCGTGCCCTGGGCGAGCTGCCTAAGCAGCTGCCGGCTGCGGCTGTCGAAGTGGCGGCCTAGCCCCATAGCCAGATCGGTCATGGGGTTTAAGACGTCGCGTCCGCGCAGGGTGAGCTGGTAACGCTTCTGCTCCCAACCCGGCGGTTCGTCCGGCAGGGTGAGGTGAGAGGGTTCAGCGAGGCTTGGATAGAAGCCGCTGCTGCCCACTAGCTCAGCTTGAATCTGGAGGTAGGGTTCGCCCTGCTGGTAGTAGCGGTAGCCCGCCTCGTTGGCCTCGATGCCGCTGAAGGTGTGCAGGTCGGTGTCTTGAGCGCTTCCCCGCGCTAGGCCCAGGAGCGCGGCGGTAAGGCGGCCGGGCAAAGGGCGAAGCGCCAGCGTTGCTGTCGAGCCGCTGCGGCGGTTCATCCGCCGCAGAGCGTCGAGGTCGTGCCTGGCTAGGCCAGGGGCCTCAAACAGGGCGCTGGCCAAGCGGCCGGCCAGGAAGAGCAGCACCCCGCGCTCAGCTTCGATCTCTTGCACCACCAGTCCGGTAAAGTTGGTGGCGCTTAAGTGATGCAGCAGGGCGCGAAAGTTTATATAGCTAGCCGACAGCTGCAGGGCGGTGGCAAAGACGTCCGGGATGGCGCAAAAAGCGGCAAGCTGGCTGCCGGCGAAGCGTCCAGGAAGGCGCGGTAGTGGGTCCGGCGGATGGTCGTACCAACAAAAACGCCCGCCGCTTAGACCCAGGTGCAGGTCAGACCCGAGCTTATGGCTGACGGTCGGTTTGCCCTCGATAAATAGCATGACCACACTGCCTAGCTCGTGCTCGAAGAGCAGTGTGCCGCTGGCCTGGAGCTGGGTCAGCGCACGCACCAGCGCCTGGGCGGTCTGCTCGCCGAGCCAGCCGCCGACGAGGGTACTCTGGTTAGACACGGTTCGCCCCTAACCAGGCCAGCACCTCTTGCAAGAGCCGCCGATCCTCCTCGAAGCTAAGGCATGAGAGCGCTTCGGCAGCGCTGATAAAGGTGCCTTCGGGAAAAAGCGTTTCGCGCAGCACCGTTTCGGCTGTTGGGCTCTGGAGCACAAACCAGTGAATAGTGCGCTCTTCTTGCCGGTTATTGAAATAGCGAGTCACAAATACCCGCCCTGGGTCGAGGCAAGCAGCTTGTACGCCAGCCTCTTCTTCGACTTCGCGCAGCGCAGCCTGCAAGGGGGTTTCACCAGGGTCGATATGCCCCTTGGGAAAGACCCACTCTCCCCGATGGTGACGCAGGATGAGCACCCGCCCCAGTTGATCGAAGACCACGCCGCCCGCGCCAGGCACCTCAGCCATCGGCCACCTCGATTGGCCGGCGCTCTGGGTGCCACGACAAGGCGCATTGGGAAGCAGGCTCTTTAGCCATCCCCGTTATGGTAACAGACAAGGCTTCGCCCGACCATTAGGTGCGGTCAGCGCTGCACCATAGCGCCGTTTTGCTCGTAGAAATTGATGATGCCCTCCACAATCGCCTCAGCCAGTTTAGTCTGATAGCTCTCGGTCCCTAGCTTGGGTCCTTCTACGGGGTGGCGCACAAAGCCTAGCTCGAGCAGCACAGCCGGGATGCGGGCGTTGCGCAGGACATAAAAGGCGCTCTGCCTAACGCCGCGGTCGGCGGCGCCGGTGGCCGCGATCAAGCTCGACTGCACGCTCTGCGCCAGCAGGCGGCTGAAGTGAAGCTGCTCTTGAGCCAAGAGGTCTTTGCTGATGGCGTTGACGTGGGAGAGCGCTTCGCTGGTGAGCGCCCGGCCTAGCTCGCCGCCGCCGTTCTCGCGGATGGCCTGTTGCAGGGCGGCCTCGTTAAGCGGCTGGCCGAACACCCAGGTTTCGATGCCGTGGGCCGCAGTGTTCTCCGCCGAGTTGACATGAATCGACACGAACAGGCTCCGCTCCGGCGTAGCCAAGGCTGAGCGGTCGGGCAGGCTGATGAAGTAGTCGCCAGCGCGGGACATGATCACCTCGAAACCGGCGGCCTCTAGGAGCGCTTGGACCTTGAGCGAGAGGGCTAGCACCACCACCTTTTCGTTGACGAACCCCTGAGCGCCGCCATCGTGGCCGCCGTGACCAGCATCGACGATAATGACCGGACGGGCGCCGGCCGGAGGGCGGGCGCTGCTGGGCTGCCGAGGGGCCTCAGGTGGTACCAGCGGCGCTGCCACACTACCTTGCAGCGCCTCAACCGGCTGGCCTTGTAGCGCTGCGCCAAAGTCGATAAACAGGCGCCCCAGCGGGCGCTGGCCGTCGGGGGGCAGATAGCCGACGCGGAAGCCCTGCCCCGCCACCGTTAACGGGTGGGCGGACTGGATTATTAGCGTCACGCCGTCGCCGTCAGCTACCAGGCGCATGTTGCGCACGTTAGGGCTGTCGGGAACCAGCGAAAACGCCTCGGCCTGCACCCCGGTAAAGGTCACTACCAGCTGTGAGGCGTTGACCGCGACGCGGTAGCTAACCCCTATCGGCAGGCTGAGGGCGACCCGGGTGAAGCCGTCGTGGAGGCCGATATCCGGTCGGCCTAAGCGGGCTGCCGTAGGCAGGGCAGGATGGTCGTCGATGAAGATCACGCGGCTGGCGCTGTCCCAACTGACCCGCGCCCCCAGGGCCTCGGCCAGCGGGGTGATGGCTACAAAACTCCTACCGCCTACCAGGATGCCCAGCGGGCTGTCGCGGCTGACACCGTTGACCGTTAAGGCGCCGGGCTGCTTGACCAGCCCTTCATTGATATCGGCGGTGGCTCGCAGCACTACGGTGGTACCGTCGCGGTAGAAGGTGAGCCGCCTGGTGGCGCTGTCAAAGCTCAGCCTGGCGCCCAGGCTAGTGGCCAGCGCACCAGCTAGCGCAAAGGCGTCGCGGTTGTTTCCTTGGGCGATGAAGTAAAAAGGCCCGGCTGAGTCATCCAGCACGCGGTTGTTGACGGCAAGAAAGTTATGCCGCTCCTGGGCCAAAGCTAGCGCGCTGAGCGCCAGGAGGCAGGTTAGCCACACGCGTAGGGCCGTCGTCACATCAGGTGTCAGTGTATCACGCGCTTTTCTCGCTGTTGCTGAGAAGGGGCCAGCTTCGGATGAGATCTTCTCGCTGACAATGATGAGGGCTGCCCACCCCTGGAATTGTCGGGCGAAGCCTTGTGGTGATGACTAGCGGGCTTTACCCAGCTCGTGAAGGAGCCAGGCTTGCCCGCCGTATGCGGAAGTGTAACAATGAGCTGGAAGGCGATTGTCCCTATTGAGACGACTGTCGCCCACTTAGAGTGAGAATCGGCTTTAGGCCGGAGGGAGAATCTGTGTATGAGCTCGAGCTGACTAGTGCCTTGTATATTGCGCTCTTCGCGATAGTAGGCGCAGCTATGGTGCTGGTAACGCTGTTAATCTCACGGCTACTGGCGCCGCACAACCCTACCCCGGGCAAGCTAGCGGTGTATGAGTGCGGTGAGGTGCCGATAGGCAGCACCGATGTGCAGTTCAACGTCAACTACTACCTGTTTGGTATCATGTTTGTGATCTTTGGGGTGGAGGTGGCGTTCTTTTTTCCGTGGACGGTAGCCTTTACCGCTCTGGGGCTCTACGGCATCATCGCGGTGGCGCTGTTTCTGATTATACTGCTAGAAGGGCTCTTGTACGCCTGGTCGCGAGGAGTGCTGAAGTGGGTCTATTAACCCGCAATACGCGAGGTGCCTATGCTCTTAGGTAGCGAGGGCCGTCCGGATAACGTCATCCTGGGCAGGTTGGATGACTTAATCAACCTGGCGCGTAGCCGCAGCATGTGGCCCTTAACTTTTGGCATCGCCTGCTGCGCCATCGAGATGATGAACACCTCAGCCCCCCGCTACGACGCCGATCGCTTCGGCTTCTTTTACCGCAATACCCCGCGCCAGGCCGATGTGATGATCGTCTCCGGGACGGTCAACAAGAAGATGGGGAAGCGGGTACAGACCCTCTACGAGCAGATGGCCGAGCCTAAGTGGGTTATCTCGATGGGGGCCTGCGCCAACCAAGGAGGGCCATTTAGGCAAGGCTACAGCGTGGTGGAGGGGGTCGATAAACTGGTACCGGTCGACGTTTATGTGCCGGGCTGCCCACCGCGCCCCGAAGCATTGCTGCAGGCGCTGCTCCTCCTGCGTGACAAGGTGGCCGACCCCGAGCACCGCTATGTGCCAGGCACCCTGATGGAGGCCGACTTTGACGTGCTGGCCGAGCCGGGTAAGGATGGGCGGGGGCGCCAGTGAGCGAGACAACCCTCGACGACCAGGTTCGAAAGCTGGCCTTGGGTGTTGAGACGGTCTATCACGCGCAAAGCCCGGCTGCCTACCGCCGCCTTGGCGAGCGCCTCTATGGCGCCGGTTACGACTTCCCGCAGTGTCTGAGCGGGGTCGATATGGAGTACGGCTTGCGGGCGGTGGTAAACCTGCGACGCTTGCGCGACCAGGCCGAGGTGACGCTGTGGCTCGACGTCGCTTACGAGGCGCCCCAGGTGCCGACCCTCTGCGACCTGTGGGGTGGCCTGGAGTGGCATGAGCGGGAGGCCTACGACCTGGTGGGGCTACACTTTAGCGGCCATCCTGATCACCGCCGCATCCTGCTCGAAGATGACTGGACTATTCATCCGCTACAGCGGCGCTACGATACCGGTGGCTATCTGATTCCTGAGTGGCGGCCCAAGCCCTGGCCGGAAGCTGCCGACTCTGACCAGGCCCCAGTTGAGGCCGCGGAGGCGGTTACACCTAAAGAGGCGGAAACCGGCCCCAGTGAGCTGAGCCAGCTCAAGTCCTTAAGCGCAGCCTTTGCCGCTAAGCTGCAGGCGCAAGGGATCACCAGCCTCAAGGCGTTAGCCGAGCTTTCCGACGAGGCGCTAGCCCCTCTGGCTACCGCCATCGGCCTGAAGTCAGCCGCCGCTGTTGCCAAGTGGCGTGAGCAGGCCCGCCAGCTACGGGAGGGGGCATGACTATGCTCAGACCGACCGAGCTGGCACCGGTGCCGGGTGCTCAGGAGATGCTGGTCAACTTAGGGCCGCAACACCCGGCCACCCACGGTGTTCTGAAGGTGGTGCTAGGCATCGACGGCGAGCGAGTGACCCGGGCTGTGCCGCATATCGGCTTTTTGCACCGCAACCACGAGAAGATTGAGGAGTCGCGCACCTATCACCAGGTGATCCCATACCTGGATCGGATGGACTACGTCTCCGGCCTTCAGAACGAGCTCCCCTTCTGCCTGGCGGTCGAAGAGCTGGCCGGCATCGAGGTGCCTGAGCGCGCCAAGTATCTCCGCACCGCGCTGTTCGAGCTTAATCGCATTATCAGCCACCTGGTCTGGATCGGCACTTATATGCTTGACTTGGGGGCCATTACCCCCTTTTTATACGCTTTTCGCGACCGCGAGGCGGCGCTTGATATCGTCGAGCGCACTACCGGCGGCCGGATGCTGCCAAACTACTTCACCTTCGGTGGGGTGCGGCGCGATATTAACCCCCGCTTCTGGCAGGAGCTTACCGGCTTTGTCGATTACTTGGAGGGGGTGCTGCCCGAGTACGAAGCGCTTACGGTCGAGGCGCCGGTCTTCCGAGCCCGTACCGTAGGGATAGGAGTGCTACCGCCCGCAATGGCCATCAACCACGGCATAAGCGGCCCGATGCTGCGCGCCAGCGGTGTGGCTCATGACCTTCGCAAAGACCAGCCCTACGACGCTTACCCCTGGCTCGACTTTGAGGTGATTACCCGCCGTGAGGGCGACTCCTGGGCGCGCTCGAAGCTCCGCTGCCAGGAGTTGTATCAGAGCATCGATCTAATCCGCCAATGTGCGAGGAAAGCCCCGCGCACCGGGCCGTATCTGGGCAAGGGACGGCTCAAGATCGAGGCGGGGCGGCAGCGCTACCGCGCGGTGGAGGCCAGCCGCGGCCAGCTGGGTGTCTACCTTTACAGCGACGGCGGGCCAGGGCCGTATCGCAGCAAGCACCGCAGCCCTAGCTTTACCAACTTGCAGGTTTTGCCCGATCTATTCGTGGGCCAGCGTTTCAGCGATGTGATCGCCATCTTGGGCTCGATGGACATCGTGCTGGGAGAGGTAGACCGCTGATGGTTCCTCAAGACCGCCCGGCCCTGCGCAGCATTCCCATTCCCAAGGATCGCCGCTACCAGCCCCGGCACGTCGGTTACAGCGCGCTTAAGCGCTTTACCGTACGCGAGCTACTCAGCTACGGCCTGCTATTTTTTGCGCTAGCCGCGCTGCTGGTAACGATCTACAGCCTCCTGCCGTGGCTAATCAAGCAAGTCCCGGCTTTTGTCGTTGGCGGCGAGCTAAGCGGCTGGGGTCAGGTCGTCTATGGCGTGCTGGCGGCGATACTGGGGTTCACGGTGGTGGCGGTAGCGGCGCTGATTCTTATTCTCATGCTCAGGAAATACCTGGCGTTGGTACAGAATCGCTATGGGCCGCTGCACTATGGCCCGGCCGGAGCTTTCCAGACCGTTGCCGACGCCATCAAGCTGCTCGTCAAAGAGGACTTCACCCCCGGTAAGGCTGACCGGTTGGTCTTTACCCTGGCGCCGCTGATAGTCTTTGTGTCAGCGCTCTTACTGCTGACGGTGATCCCCTTCGCCCCAGGCTGGGTGCTGGCTGATACTAGCGTCGGTCTACTAATCATCATAGCGGCGGGAACCATTGGTGCCTACGGGGTACTGCTGGCGGGTTGGAGCTCGGATAACAAGTTCGGGCTGCTCGGCGGGCTTAGGGCTACGGCGCAGCTGATCAGCTATGAGATACCGCTAGCGCTGTCGTTGCTCACGGTGGCAGTATGGGTGGGGAGCTTGAACCTAAGCGCCATCGTCGAAGCGCAGCGCATGTGGTGGACTGCTCTGCCACTGGTTATCTCGCTACTAGTCTACTTGATCGCTAGCCTGGCTGAGATCAAGATGGTCCCCTTCGACCTGCCTGAGGCTGAGTCTGAGCTGGTGGCGGGCTTTAATACCGAGTACTCGGGGATGCGCTTCGGGTTTTTCTTCGTGGCCGAGTTTGGCGAGCTGTTCTTGCTCCCCGCGATTGCTGTGACGCTGTTCTTTGGTGGGTATCATCAGCCGTTGGCCGGTTGGTGGGATTTTGCCGAGGTGCTGCGCGGCTGGGGCGGCTTCGGCGAGTTTCTGGCCAATCTTTACGGCCTATTCTGGTTCTTGCTTAAGACCGCGCTGTTGTCGTGGCTGGTGATGTGGTTGCGCGCTACCTTGCCGCGGTTCCGCGACGACCAGCTGATGGAGCTGTGCTGGAAGGTCCTTATCCCCCTATCGCTGGTAGGGCTAGTGGTGGCGGTGGTGCTCCGCCTGGTGTTTAAGTGAGGCCGACATGATACTCAAAGATGTTCTGGGTGCGCTACGCGATATTGGTAAAGGGATGGCGGTAGTCCAGCGCGCCCCGCGCAAAGGGGTGGCTACTAAGCTTTACCCTTACGAGCTGCCGGAGCTGCCGCCGGTCTCTTGCCAGTCGCTGGCGCTGATTACCGAGGCGGACGGTTCGGATCGCTGCATCTCCTGTCTGCTGTGCGAGAAGGCCTGTCCCAGCCAGGTGATTGTGATCGAGCGCAAGCGCAATCCCGATGGCAAGGGGTTTGTCCTGGAGCGCTTCGATATCGATCTGGTCAACTGCATGTACTGCGCGGCCTGCGTCGAAGCCTGTCCGGTAAGCGCCATCGTCACTATTGGCGATTTTGAGCTCTCGACCTACGACTTGCAGACCCTAAAGGCCGACAAGGAGTTTTTAGACGCCCAGGGCCGCCGCGCTAAGCAGTGGTACAGCCCCAAACACGGTGTAGAGTACCGCGACGAACATGGTAGCATCGTCCGGGCGCCGCTAGCTGAGCAACCCGGCGGCGAGGCGGCCAGGTTGGAGGCTAAGGCTGAGGAGGGCAAACCGTAATGGAACCTTTTTCACCTAGCCCAGTGGCGTTTTACCTGATTGCTCTCACTGCGGTAGCGATGGCTGTGCTAGCGGTGACCAGCAGCAATCTGGTAAGAGCTTCGCTGGCGCTGGCCTTCTGCCTGTTTTCGCTAGCCGGTATCTTCTGGCTGCTTGGCTCGCCCTTTATGGCGGCCTTGCAGCTGTTAATCAATGCCGGGGCCATCCCGATCACCACTATCTTCATGGTGCTGATGACCCATTCCCGCTTCTCCCGGCTGCGCAGCCCCTTAAGCGCCATAGTCGGGCTGTTAGTGGCCCTGCCGCTGCTCGGTGCCTCTTTCCTGTTGGTGAGCCGTGCTACCGGCGCCGCGCAGCCGACCCCCTTGGGGCTCGAGCGCTTAGGGGTGGAGTTACTTTCGCAACGCGGCGCCACGCATACACTCAGTACCGGCGAGACGATGGTCGTTCAGGGTGGGACCATCGTCGCTTTCCAAGTTGCTGCGGTGATCTTGTTGGTGGCGCTGGTCGGGGCGATTATTATCGCCTTCCGCCCCGGCGAGACCACGCTGCGGCAGATCGGTCGGCGCGGCTTTGATCGCGGTGAGGAGAGCCCTCGTGCTGACGCTTAGCCACTTCCTGGCCCTGGCCGCCGTGCTCTTTGCTATCGGCCTGTACGGCGCCCTGACGCGCCGCAATCTGGTAGCGGTGCTGATCTCGGTCGATATCATGCTCAATGCGGTGCTGATCAACCTCGTCGCTTTTGCCCGCTTTACCGACAACGTCCAGGGCGACCTGTTAGCGCTCTATGTGGTAGCGGTCATCGCTGCCAAGGTAGCGATCGGCCTGGCTCTCTTTCTCAACGTCTTCCGCCACAACGGTCGCGCTACCGTTGAGGTGCTAAGCAGGATGAAACAGTGAGCCCGCTTAGCTACGCCTGGCTGATCCCGCTGCTGCCGGCCTTAGCCTTTGTTATTAATATCCTGTTTGGCTACCGGCTGGGCAAACGGGCGGCCTGGCTCAGCGTGGTGCTGCTGGCGCTGGCTACCCTGCTAGCGGTCGCGCTGCTAGTCCAGGTAAGGCAGGCGGCGCCGGTCTGGGATGCCGCCGGGCTACTCCGGATGGCTGAGGTTGAGACTCGAATAGCGGTAGTGCAGGGCCAGGCAGCGGCGAGGATGGAGCTAGCGGCACTAGAGGCCGAGCTAGCGACCTTAGCGGCGGCGGCGCTAGTGCGCGAGGCGGCACCCGACTTCCCCTTTGTCAGCGAGCTGGCCTGGCTTAGCATCGGGGGGCAGGAGGGGATCCCGTTTGGCTTCCTGCTCGACCCGTTAGCGGCCATGCTGGTGCTGATGGTAGCGCTGGTATCGCTGCTAATCCACCTCTTTTCGATCGGCTACATGGCGGGCGAGACCCGCTTCCCGACCTTCTTTGCCTACTTGAGCCTGTTTAGCGCCGCCATGCTGGCCATGGTGATGAGCCGCAACCTGTTCCATATCCTGCTCTTCTGGGAGCTGATGGGGGTGATGAGCTACCTCTTGATCGGCTTCTACTATAAGAAGATCGCTGCTCAGCAGGCGATGAAGAAGGCTTTCCTGGTCACTAAGCTAGCCGACCTGGGGCTCTTGATCGGCATCTTCTGGCTCTATCGCCACTTCGGCACGCTCGACCTGGTGCGCTTAACTGAGCTGGCCCCGAGCCTGCTGGCGGGGGCTGGCGGGGTAGCCACCGCCATCGGGCTGCTGCTGTTTGTGGGGGCCATGGGCAAGTCGGCACAGTTCCCGCTGCACGTCTGGCTGCTAGATGCCATGGAAGGCCCCACGCCGGTCTCGGCCATGATCCACGCCGCCACCATGGTCGCCGCCGGGGTCTACCTGATCGCTCGAGCCACCCCGATCCTGGTGATGGGTGAGGCGCTGCCGGTGATCGCCTGGGTAGGCGGCCTGACTGCACTGCTAGCGGCCATACTGGCCCTGGCCTTTACCGACGTTAAGAAGATCCTGGCCTGGTCGACGGCCTCGCAGCTGGGCCTGATGTTTGTGGGCCTGGGGGTATTTGGCTGGGCGGCGGCGGTCTTCCACCTAGTGACCCACGCCTTTTTCAAGGCGCTGCTGTTCCTCGGCGCGGGCTCGATGATCCACGGCTCCGGCACCCAGGATATCTTCGAGATGGACCGCTTAAAGCGGGCCATGCCAGCTACCAGAGCCACCTTTATCATCGGTGCGCTGTCGCTGATTGGCGTCGTGCCGTTTGCCGGCTTCTGGAGTAAGGACAAGATCCTGTTGGCCCTAAAAGACGCCCTGGGCACCGGCTACGGCTTTGAGCTGCTGTTGGTGCTGGCCTACCTGGCGGTCTTCTTAACCGCGCTCTACACCACCCGGCTGTATCTGCTGGCCTTTGAGCAGCCTAGCCGCCCCTCACCCTGGCGGGCGGCAGCCTGGCACCAAGGAGGGCTGGCCGAGTTAAACCTGAGTGCTAAGGAGGTCGAGCCCGATAAAAAGTTCAACCATTCCCAGCCTCACCCACCACACGAGTCCGGCTGGCAGATGCTTACCCCGCTCTGGCTGCTGGCACTCGGAGCGACGGTGCTGGGGCTGTTGGGCAGCCCGCTGTTGGGCAACCCCTTGCAGACCTTTGTCTACTACGGCGACAAGCCCTATCTGGCGCCGCTCAGCAAGCAGTGGCTGGGCTTTGTGCTGGGAACGGTCGTAGCCCTAGCCGGGATCACTGTGGCCTGGCTGCTCTACGGCAGCGAGAAGCTATCGCTGCGGGCGCCTGCGCCGCTTACTCGGCTCTTGCAGAAGCGGCTCTATCTCGATCAGCTCTACTATCGGCTGCTGGCTGACCCGGCTACCCGCCTGGCTCAGCCGCTGGCTTGGTTTGATCTTAAGGTGCTCGACCACTATGTCGATCTGCTAGCGCAAGTCGCCGGCACGCGGCTGGCTCAGCCGCTGGCTTGGTTCGATCTCAAGGTGCTCGACCGCTTGGTCGATCTGTTAGCGCACGCTGTTGCCGTCTTGGGTGCGGCGCTGCGCCGGTTACAGACCGGGAGGCTCGATCACTATGCCTGGACCATCGCTGCCGCAGCGCTGGCGCTGATGGTGACACTCAGCTTAGGAGGTAGTTGGTGATAACCATACTGATAGCTCTGCCGCTGCTGGCCGCCGGGGTCAGCACCTTATTCCGCGACGAGCGCTCCAGCAAGTGGCTGGCTCTCGTGGTGTCGGGGCTAACTACGCTGATTAGCCTCGGCCTGTGGCTGGGCTACGATCTCGATCGCGGCGGCTTTCAGTACCTGACCCAGGTGGCCTGGATCCCCGGCGTGGGGGTTAGCTACCTGGTGGGGCTAGACGGGCTGAGCCTGCCGTTTGTCTTTTTGACTGCGCTCTTGACGTTACTGGCGGTGATGACCGAGTGGAAGCGCGACGGCAAGGCGTTCTTCGCGCTCTTTTTGCTGCTGCAAGCGGCGCTCACCGGCGCCTTCGCTGCCCTTGACCTGATCCTTTTCTTCTTTGCTTTTGAGCTGGGGCTGATCCCGATGTTCTTCATTATCGGGATCTGGGGTTACGAGGAGCGCCGCTACGCCGCCATGAAGTTCCTGCTCTACTCGTTGGTCGGCTCGGTCTTGCTGTTGGCGGCGATTCTGGCTACCGCCTCCTGGCTGGCCGCAGCGGCGGGCGGCCCCATCAGCTTCGACCTGCGGGTGTTGATCGAACGCGCGCCGCTCCTGGCCGCTGCCCCCACGTTTGCGCTGCTCGCCTGCCTCGGGTTTTTGGCTGCCTTCTTGATCAAGCTGCCGGCCTGGCCGTTTCATACCTGGTTGCCGCACGCCCACACTCAGGCCCCTACCGCCGGTTCGATGCTCTTAGCCGGGGTGCTGCTGAAGCTGGGCGGCTACGGCATAATCCGCTTTAATCTGACGCTTTTTCCGGACGCCATGCTAACGCTGCAGCCGCTGTTGGCTACCCTGGCAGTGGTGGGCATACTTTACGGCGGCTATGTGGCGCTCGGTCAGAGCGACCTAAAGCGCTTAATTGCTTACTCGTCGGTTAACCACATGGGCTTTGTGCTCTTGGGTGTCGCCTCGCTCACTGCCTTGGGGTTACACGGCGCGGTCTACCAGATGATCGCCCACGGGGTCATCACCGGGCTCTTGTTCATGCTGGTAGGGATGCTTTCGAAGCGCACCCACACCCGCGCTATTGCCGCCATGAAGGGCGTTTATACCGCCATGCCGGTCTTGGGCAGCCTGCTCTGGCTAGCGATGCTAGGCGGCGCGGGGGCGCCGGGGATGGCTGGTTTTATCGGTGAGGTGGTCTCCCTGATGGGGGCCTTTGCTAACCCGGCTACCGCTGTCTTTGCGGCGCTGGCGGTGGTAGGTGTCTTGGTAAACGGTGGCTTGATGTTTTGGACGATTCAGCGGGTACTACAGGGCGAGCCAGGCTCGGAGACACCCAAGGATGATTTGAGCGGGCTCGAGCTGGCCGCTGCCGTGCCGCTGGTTTTCCTGGCTATATTGTGGGGGCTCTGGCCGCCGAGCCTCTCGCCGTACATCGATTCCGCGGTGCAGCCGATCTTGGCAGCCTTTGAGGCCACAGTTAGGGTAGTGCTGCCTTGATCTTGACCCTGCTCGCTCTGCTGACGCTTCTTGTCGGTGGCAGCGTGCTGCTCCTGTTCGCCAACGCGCTGCAAAAGCGCCCCCTGGTCGCTGCAGCCTTAGCCCTGGGCAGCTCGCTTGTGGCGCTGATGTTCTTCGCTGCCGCTTTTGGCCAGGAGGCGACGCTCTTAGGTATGATCCACACCGGCGGCCTGACCAGTCTGGGCGGTAGCCTCCTTTCGCTGATCGCCGCCTTAGTCGCGCTCGGCGCGCTAGCTAACCCCGGCAAATACCGCGCCGGGGTGGGCGAGTTTTATGCCTTTATCCTCTATACCGCCCTGGGCGGCGCGCTGATGGTCGGCGCTAACAACCTGCTCCTGCTGTTCCTCGGGCTCGAGCTGGTTAGCTACAGCACCTATGTGCTGGTCGGCTACTACCGCGATGACCGCTACAGCACCGAAGCAGCCAGCAAGTATTTCACCCTGGGCGCTGTGTCAAGCGCTTTCTTGCTGTATGGCATCAGCCTGCTCTTTGGTGCGGGAGGTAGCCTGTACTACGACGAAATAGCCGCCGCGCTGGCCGCCGCACCAGCCCACGCGCTGCTCTACCCCGGCCTGGCGCTGCTGTTAGTCGGTTTTGGTTTCAAGCTGGCGCTGGTCCCTTTTCATGCCTGGACCCCGGACGCCTATCAAGGCGCGCCGACCATGGTGGCTGCGCTCCTTTCGGTCGGACCCAAGGCGGCGGCGGTAATCGCCTTGGGCAATCTGCTGCTAACCGCCTTCAACGCTGAAGGGGTGAGCTTTATCTGGCAGCAGACCCTGGTCGTCCTGGCGGTGCTAACCATGACGATAGGCAATCTACAGGCCCTGGGTCAGACCAATATCAAGCGCCTGCTCGGCTACTCTTCGGTGGCGCAGCTAGGCTTTGTCGCAGTCGGGCTGGCTACCGGTACGCTACCGGGCTTTCAGGCCGCAATCTTCTACGCGCTCGGCTACGCCTTTACCAACATCGGCGCCTTTACCGCGGTGGCGGTACTGCGCGACGCTGGCGTAGGCGATGAGCTTGACCATTATGCGGGCCTAGCGAAGCGCCAGCCGATAGTAGCGCTGCTGTTTACGCTCTTTTTGCTTAGCCTGGCCGGGGTGCCGCTACTAGTCGGTTTTGCTGGTAAGCTGTTTGTCTTTCAGAGCGCCATGCAAGTCGGCCTAATCGTCTTGGCAGTGATTGCGCTGCTCAATACGGTGCTGGCGTTTTTCTATTACTTCCGGGTGATCGTTGCCATCTGGCTCTCGCCCGCCGCCGCGCCGGCTTCGCCGCTGGCGGTTAATGCCGTGGCCGTGACCGCACTGGCAGTCAGCGCGCTCTTGGTGGTGGCCTTAGGCATCCTCCCCGCTCCTGCCCTGGAGCTGATCGCTCAGGCCCTGGAGGCTGCCCCGGTGGGGCTCATGGTAGGGCGTTAGGGCGTAGCCGCCAACCAGTGATATCCAAACGGCGCCAGCCTGAGCGACGCCGCGTCGTGCTTTAAGGGCTGCTCCAGCAGGTCGTTGGCCCCTAGCGCTGCCGGGACCGTCACGCGCACGGACTCACCGGAGAGGTTGGCCAGCATAAGCAGCCGCTGCTCGCCAAGCTGGCGAGTATAAGCCAGCACCCGCTGATCACCGACATCGACGAACGCCAGGGTGCCACGCGACAGCGCCAGGTATTTGCGGCGGGTCAGCAGCAGCCGTTGCAGCGGGTAGTAGACCTGTGAGGCAAGGCTCTGCGGGTCGACCAGCTCTTGCTCAACCGCCTCCCAAGCCATGGGGCCGCGCACCAGGTAGCGCGAATCGCGGTAGCCGGTCTTGGCTACCATGGCGTGATAGCAGGCCTCATCGTTCTCCTTGGCTACCTCGTCGCCGTAGTAGAGGATCGGCGTGCCGGTGATGGTCAGGAGGAGGTGGTTAAGGAGCAGGATCTTGCGCGGATCGCGCTCGAGCAAGCTGGCTAAGCGGGCCGAGATCCCCTCGCCCAGCCGAAAATCCCACAGCGGGTCGCGGCAATAGGCCTGATAGATCAGGGAGCGCTCCGCTGGCGTCACCATCTCCAGCGTCAGCTCGTCGTGGCAGCGCAAGAAGGTAAACCACTGGCAACTTTCGGGGATCTCCGGCGTGAAGGAGGGCTGTAGCGTGTCGATGATTGCCTGGCCGCTGCCCTCGGCCAGAGCCCGATACAGGCGCGGCATCAGCGGGAAGTGATAGGCGGCTTGACACTCGTCGCCCTGACCAAAGTACTTGGCGACTTCCAGCGGGGGCTGATTGGCCTCAGCCAGCAGGATGCTGCCGGGGCGGAAGTAGTCCATCGCTGCCCGGAAGATTTTGACGATGACATGGGTCTTGGGGAGGTTTTCGCAGTTGGTCCCGGCCTCCTTCCATAAGTACGGGATGGCGTCGGCGCGAAAGCCGTCGACGCCCTGAGCCAGCCAGTCGAGCAGCACGAAAGTCATCTCACTGAGCACCGCCGGGTTGCGGTAGTTGAGGTCAGGCTGAATGTCAAAGAAGCGATGGAAATAGTACTGGTCGCCGCACTTGGTCCAGTTAGAGTCCATCATCCCCTTGAAGATGATGCGCGCCTCGCGATACAACTCCGGCGTGTCGCTCCAGATGTAGTAGTCGCGATAAGGAGAAGACGGGTCGTCTTTACCGGCCTGGAACCAGGGGTGCTCGATAGAGGAGTGGTTCAGGGTGATGTCGAAGATCACCGCCAGGCCGCGGGCGTGCGCCTCGGCTAGAAAGTCCGCAAAGACCGCATTGGGGTCGCTAGGGCTGGCTGTTAGGTCGGCACGGACCCGGCGGAAGTCGCGGATATCAAAACCGGCATCCTTCATCGGCGAGTCGAGGACCGGCAACAGCCACAAGCAGCTCACCCCGAGCGCTTGCAGGTAGTCGAGTTTCTCGGTTAGCCCCTCGAAGCTGCCGGCGAACAGATCCACATACAGCGAGTAGACGACGGCATCCTGGTACCACTCTAAGGGGAGTGGCGAGAGGGCGTAGCGGGCTTTATACGCTTCCAGCTTGGCGATAAAAGCCGCTAGCTCGGCCTGATGCTCGCCATCATAAAGGGTCTGCCAGAGGTGGCGGATGCGGGAGAGTTCTGTAGCCATACGCCCATTGTGACACGCTGCGGATGCAACCAGCTATGGGCGTATGCAGCTTATACGCCCCGTGGAGATGGACAAGTGTCACGTGACGGATTATAGTTGAGATGTGATCAAAACCTTCGCGGATAGACACGCGGAGGAACTGCTCGCCAGGGGTCAGTCTAAGCGGTTGCCGCCAGAGATAGTGCGGCGGGCAAGGAGAAAGCTCGAGCACCTTGACCTAGCAGCGAGCTTGGATGATCTTCGGTCCCGGGAAATCGACTTCACCAGCTCAGGGGAGACCGCGAAGGTCAACATGCGATCGCCATCAATGACCAATGGCGCATTTGCTTCCGCTTCGTTGAGGGTGATGCTTACGAGGTTGAAGTTACGGATTATCACTGAGGTGAGGTGGTGAATGAGCATTCTGAACACGAGTAAAAAGCAGGTTCGCCCCATCCATCCCGGGGAGATGCTGCGAGAGGATTTCCTTCCCGACTACGGACTTACGGTTTCGAGGCTTGCGGAGGCGTTGGGTGTTTCACGCCAGACCGTAAACGAGTTGCTTCGCGAGCGTCGATCGGTAAGCCCGGAAATGGCCATACGGCTTTCACGTCTGTTTGGCAACTCTCCGGAGTTCTGGCTCAACGCGCAGCGTGCGGTGGATCTGTGGGATGCGACCCGAGAGATCGGGCCTGAGGTCGAGCGGATCAAGCCCTTGACCGTTGCCTAACAAGCCGCTGCATCTGACCGTCATTCCACATCGCTCCATGATGCCAGGTGAGCTTGGTCGGTCGGCAGGCCGGTGATGAGAATACGACCATCCAACCCACACCCGCCTTCACTGGGGGCCTGCTACCCTCTCGTAACGATGCACGAAGCACGAAGTCGTATGAGTTCGTCAAGGAGAATCAGGTGACCCAGAAGCGGAATTGGGTCGTGAAACACAAGGTCTTTATTGCTAAAACAGACGGCGAGTGAGGCCCATTCCCCTATTTGGTGTTGGCCAAGCCGTTTATAGGCAAACCTGGCACCTGTTGTTCCGAAACCCATCTTGTTGTCGGTCCATTCTCATCCACACGGCAATGTAATAATGCCATTGTTTATGTCTGCACAAGGTTGTTTCGGTTCTTGGTATTGCTAAAGAAAAACACGCAAAACGCACCCCGAGGCGTGTATTCATTGGTGCCAATGCAAGACTTCTCGGAACCATGGACCGACGAAAAGCTCTACGAGAAGTACGGCCTAACCGAAGGCGAAATTGCCTTCATCGAGTCTATGGTCCGCCCGATGGAGGCGAACAATGAGTAGGAAAAGCCGCCTGGCTGTGCCGGATGCACTGTTTGACCGCGTGGTCTCGATTCTAGAGCAGGCACGGGGCAATGTGGTCCGCGCAGTCAACACGAACATGGTTGTGGCCTATTGGCTGATCGGGCGAGAGATCGTAGAAGAAATCCAGCGTGGCGAGGAGCGGGCGAAGTATGGGGAAAAGGTCATCGAGGACGTGTCAGCGCGGTTGACGGAGCGGTACGGGAAGGGGTTTTCCAGACCGGTGTTATGGAGTTTTCGACAGTTCTACCTGACGTATCAAGGCAGGGTGAAGATTCTCTTCCCCGCGGGAAGAGAATTGGCTAATGTCGAAAAACTCTCCCTAACGGGAAGAGAATCGGCGCCTGCGCAAATTCCCTCCCCAGCGGGTACGGAATTGACGCTCATGGGAAAAGGTCGCACAACGGGTGACGAATTACCGCAGGGATTCTCTCCGCAGCTCTCCTGGTCGCACTACCGCGCCCTGATGCGGGTGGAGGATCGGGAGGCGCGGGATTTCTACGAGCGAGAAGCCGTCGCGGGCGGCTGGGACAAGCGGACGCTGGAACGGCAGATTCAGTCGTTCTACTACGAGCGCATTCTCAAGAGCCGCGAGCCGGAGAAGATGCTGGCCGAGGGGCGCCGTTTGCCGGTTCACGCCGCTCCGGCTGCCGACGAATTGAAGAACCCGTATGTGCTGGAGTTCCTGGGGCTGCCGGACGTGGCGGCGTTCCACGAATCGGACCTGGAGCGGGCCATAATCACCCACCTCCAGCGCTTCTTGCTCGAGCTTGGCACCGGCTTTGCCTTCGTCGCCCGGCAAAAGCACATCCGCATCGAAGAGCAAGACCGGTACATTGACCTGGTCTTCTACCACTGCCGGCTCAAGTTCTACCTGCTCATTGACCTTAAGGTGGGCGAGCTGACCCACGCGGATGTCGGCCAGATGGACGGCTATGTGCGGATGTATGACGGTCTTTTCGTTGTGTCGGATGATAACCCGACCATAGGGCTTATTCTCTGTACGGAGAAGAATGAGACGGTTGCCCGCTACTCGGTGCTAAACGATCGCAAACAGATTTTCGCCTCCAAGTACATGCTTTACCTGCCAACAGAGGAACAGTTGCGTCGCGAGATCGAAAAGGAACGTCGGTTGATTGACGCGGCCAGCGAGGAAAAAAGTGATCTGCAGATGGCGCACATCGACACTGATAAAACGGCAGAGACGCACCAGCGTAAATCGGCATCATCGGCGGATAAAAATGTCCGGAGGAAACGCACATGAGCGCGTCGGAGTTTTTCCCTCCTCGGCCCGCATCGCGGCCCACGATCTACGCCTACGAGGACACGAACCCGCAGTACGCCGGGTTGCTCAAGGTCGGCTAATTGACGCCGCCGGGATTCTCGACATGGCCATGAGCGGTACAACCGCGAGCGGTGCCTGCGTGATGTGATCACGCAGTTGGAGCCGGGATTGTTCACGAAAGTCACCGGATTAACCGTGAAGGACTTCGAGTTGCTTGTAAGCCTCGGCGTTTTCAACAGCGCCTTGATGAACGATGCGGTCTACAAGTTCAAGCGGTATGAGGATCCCAGTTTGGGTTACGCCGGCATCAACAAGCACGAGGGAGAAGAGATCGGCCTCTATGATACCGTTTTGAGCCGAAAGGACTACCAGGCGACGTTCGTGAATGAGCCACTTCCGACCTACGAAACCCAGCGATGAATGGTACCGTGCTGATCAGCACTGTAGAAGCGGGTGTGCAGGAGGTCGTTCGAGCCAGGGACTCGAGGTGGTCCTAGTCTCTCACCGCCTCAGGAAGCTGAACCTGGCGCTCAGCTCCTGGCAGTGTCTGGCCTTTGCTGCCCAGTTGCAGCATGGAGTTGGTCACCGAAGCCTTCAACTCGATTCGTGAAGTAGCGACAGCGAGAACCCAGCCTGAAGGCTCAGCGGCTGACTCAAACCGGTCCGAGCCCGGCCATCAATCAGGCCCGGAGCGGCGCTAGGCGGTGTACGACCGCGAGGTGGTCGTGCCGCCGCGCCCGGTCCAGTTGGTGTGAAAAAACTCGCCGCGCGGCCTATCCACGCGCTCGTAGGTATGCGCTCCGAAGTAGTCGCGCTGAGCTTGCAGCAGGTTAGCGGGTAGGCGGGCCGTGCGGTAGCCGTCATAAAAGGCCAGCGCGGCCATCAGGGCCGGCACCGGGATGCCCAGCTCGACAGCGGTAGCGATCACCCGCCGCCAGGCCGCCTGAGCACTCTCGACTGCCTCCCTGAAGAAGGGGTCGAGCAGCAGGTTGACTAGGCCTGGGTCACGGTCATAGGCGGCCTTGATCTCGCCCAAGAAGCGCGAGCGGATGATGCAGCCGCCGCGCCACATCAGTGCGATGCCGCCGTAGTTGAGGTTCCAGCCGTACTCAGCGGCAGCGGCGCGCAGCAGCATATAGCCCTGGGTGTAGGAGACGATTTTAGCGGCATACAGGGCGTCCTCAAGATCGCGCACCAAGGCATCCTGGTCGCCCTTAAAGGTAGCGTTGGGACCTTTGAGCACCTTTGAGGCCTGCACCCGCTCGTCTTTTAAGGCCGACAAGAAGCGGGCCAACACCGCTTCGGTAATTAGGGTCAGCGGCACGCCTTGCTCAATGGCCGAGATGGCGGTCCACTTGCCGGTCCCCTTTTGTCCGGCGCTGTCTAAGATCAGCTCCAGGGTATAGACGCCGTCCTCATGGTAGCCCAGGATATCGCGGGTGATCTCGATTAGGTATGAGTCGAGCCGCCCTTCGTTCCAGCGGGCGAAGACCTGGTGCATAGCCGGGTTATTCAGGCCCAGGCCGTCTCGCATCAGGTGGTAGCACTCGGCGATCAGCTGCATGTCGCCGTATTCGATGCCGTTGTGGACCATCTTAACGTAGTGCCCGGCGCCGTTCTCGCCCACCCAGTCGCAGCAGGGCTCGCCCTTGGGGGTTTTGGCGGCGATCGCCTGAAAGATCTCCTTAATGTGCGGCCAGGCTGCCGGCGAGCCGCCCGGCATGATCGAAGGGCCGCGCCGCGCCCCCTCTTCGCCACCGGAGACGCCGGTGCCAACGAACCAGAGCCCTTTGGACTCAACGTAGGCGGTGCGCCGGATGGTGTCCTGGTAGTTGGAGTTGCCGCCGTCGATGATGATGTCGCCCGGCTCCAAGAGCGGGATCAGGCTATCGATCAGATCATCGACCGGCTTGCCAGCCTTGACCAGCAGCATCACCCGCCGAGGGCGCTTGATGGTCGCCACTAGCTCCTTAAGCGAGTGCGCGCCGATGATGCTCATCCCTTTGGTGCTGCCCAGGAACTCATCGACTACCGAGGTGGTGCGGTTGTAGACCGCTACCGTGTAGCCGTGGTCGGCCATGTTCATGACCAGGTTTTGGCCCATCACGGCCAGACCGATCAGGGCGATATCTGCTTGAGCCATACTGTTACCTCGTTTCTCAGTTTCTCAACTTAGCGTTGAACGCGGGCCGAACCGCCTTGGGCTAACGCCCGCACCTGTTCGACAGTGGCCATGGTGGTATCACCGGGGAAGGTGGTCAGCAGCGCGCCATGCGCCCAGCCGAGATTGACCGCGGCTTGCTCGCTTTCGCCGGTAAGCAGGCCGTAGAACAGCCCGGCGGCAAAGCCGTCACCGCCGCCGATGCGATCATATACGTCAAGTTCGGCGGTAGGCGCCTGATAGGTCTGACCGTTGATCCAGGCTACCGCACTCCAGCTATGGCGGTTAGCCGAATGCGTCTCGCGCAGGGTGGTGGCAACCACCTTGACGTGGGGATAGAGGGCGGTAACCTGGCCGATCATGCCGAAGAAGGTCTCGGGGTCAAGCTTGGACTTAGCGGTAACCGCCGGGCCGGGGATACCCAGGCCCATTTGCAGATCTTCTTCGTTGCCGACCAGCACATCGACGTGCGCAACGATGCGCTTGATCACCGCCAGGGCCCGCTCTTGGCCGCCCCACAGGCTCCACAGCTTAGCGCGGTAGTTGAGGTCGAACGAGGTCACAGCACCGGCGGACTTGGCTGCTTTCAGCCCTTCGATGATCAGCTCGCCGGTACTCTCTGAGAGCGCCGCGAAGATGCCGCCGCTGTGAAACCAGCGCACCCCATTGGCAAAGAGCACCGGCCAATCGAAGTCGCCGGGTTTAAGCTGGGCTGCGGCCTCATTGGCGCGGTTGTAGAACACCACCGGGGCCCGCACGCCCTGGCCGCGGTCGCTAAAGGTCGAGGCCATGTTGGGGCCGGTTACGCCGTTATGGGCAAAGTGCTTATAGAAGGGGCGCACGTCCATGGCCCGTACCCGTTCGGCGATCAGGTGGCCGATAGGGTAATCCACCATGGCGCTGGCGATGCCGGTGTTGAGGTTAAAGCAGTCGGCTAGGTTGGCTGCCACATTAAACTCGCCACCGCTGACGTGGATTAGGCAGCTTGTAGCCTTGCGGAAGGGAGTTATCCCCGGGTCTAAGCGGTAGACCAGTGCCCCCAACGAGATGAGGTCGAGAGCGCCGTGTGGGGGGATGTTCAGACCGTATGCCATTCATGCCTCCTGCGAAAAGCAGTATTCGAGTATTCAAGTAATCAAGTATTCGAGTAGGGGCGAAACCCTTAAGCCTCCTTCACTACGCTCAGGACAGCGCCTCAGGCTCTCAGGCTGTCAGCTTAAAAGGGCTGATAGACTGACGGACTGATATCACAATGTGCAGCTCCCAAAAGGGTTGCCAGTTGCCTGTTAGTGCGTGAGGGCGATGGCGCGGCTCGAGCCCCTCACCTAGCTGCCGCTTCTCGACCACCAGAAAGAGTTTATCTAGGTTCTTCCCGCGCCTGCCTAGGCGTTTTAGGTCGCGCTCGAAGCGCTTGGTTGTTGCGAGTCGGCGCAAGCTATAGCCTTAGCGCCTTTTTGAGGCCTTCGCTAGTGTCGTAATGGTTAAGGTCGCGCCTCTCTTGCACCTCGCGCATCGCTGCTTGCGTCTCGGCATTAGGAATCTTTAACGCGAACGGCAAGCCCTGCTGTAAACTCACCTGATGATAAAAGAGGGTAATCGCCTGCGTCGGGGTTAGGCCGAGCTCGCGGAATACAGCTTCGGCTGATGCCTTCACCTCAGGGTCCATGCGCACATTCAGCTGTTCTGTTTTAGCCATCACGACCTCCTACACGACAGCTAGATTGTATAGCATCTGCCTTTACACGCACAACGAATGATGAACCGTCCTGTACCATCAGTGCTCAACCTTGACCCACATGAGGCAACCCACGCCACGCTCAAAAGGGAGACGCTTAAGGAGTTCCATCCCTGCAATATCGGTGCTGTCGACCTCCCAATGGAGTTTATGAACGCCGTGCGCTCGCGCGTAGCGAACCTCCTGCGCTTTAAGGGCAAGCCGTAAAGGCACCTCGAGCGCTCGATCAGAGCGCGACACACCGTCCCACATCGCTTCCATCGCCGTGCTCGTTTCACCACGGCGAAGACTGCTGAACGCTGCGTAGCGCCCTCCGCTGCAAGCGACAAAGAAAGCCTCCTCTATGCAATGCTCCCCCAAGAAAATATCCTGCCAATCCCTCAGACTTGCGGTTGGTGGGCTATGCGTGTGGGTGTCAGCGTAGGCTTCCAAGCATAGCGCTGCCAGACGCTCATTGCGATTTGGATCGCCGTGCAGTTCGGCAAGGGTGCAAAAGCTGTAGCCAGCCAGCTCCAGCATCTCTTGGCAGCTAACCATTTCGGCAAGACTCACCGCAGCAACAGGTAAGGCAGGTGTGTACGACGTGAGCAGCACACCGTAGCCACGAGCTGCTAAAAACCCGTTCGCAGCGATGCTATCTTCAAGCGTGAGACAGCGCAACCGTTTAGGCAGCAACAGTGGGAGGGACTTAAGCAGTTCCTCATAGAGCGCGCTGCCTAGACCGCGTCGCCGATAGTTAGGGTCAACCACTACGCTGACACGAAAGTCAAGCGGATGATAGTGCAACGGGTTCTGATAGCTGCTGGCAAATCCAACCGGTCGCGCGTCCAAAACAGCCACCAAGGTTTTGGCAGAGGTTGGCGTCTTCTGTTGGTGGCCGAAGTGTGCATGTTCCTGCATAACTTCATCGTCGGGCCAAACGGCTGCTACTAGCCTTTTTAAGGCTGCGCTGTCAGCTTCATCGTAGTCGCGAATGAGCACGTTCATATCGCCCAACCCATCGGCTAAGTTGTCTCGGCGTTAGGCGCGCCCTGCCAAGGCCAGGCCACGCAACGCTGGATTTCGGGGAACAGCACGATATCGGCGTGCCCCTTAAGGACCATGGTGTAGACGCTTCGGTCGCCCAGCGCTTGTTTAGCCAGCGCCAGCGTCTGGCCGCTAACGCTCACGTCATCTACCAGCAGGAGGCGTTGTGGCAGGCGGGGGACGCCACCCAGCAGTTGAGGTGCTGCGAAGCGAGGACGGTTAGCATCGTCGCGGTAGTTGACGGCGATGAGCTTGAGGGGCAGCTCGAGCTCATAAGCGATGATGGCTGCCGGCACTACCCCGCCGCTAGCGATGCCGACCACGGCATCAACCTCGGGTAGCGTCAGCTCCTTGAGCCGTCTAGCGATAGTTGGCAGTTCAAGAGCCACTTTATCTGTAGCCAATGTGGCAGGCCTCACGCTGAACCCTCCAGGCGGTAGAGCATCTCACCGGCATTTTCGACCAGCAAGACCCCCTCATGCTCGCGGTTGGCCCAGGTGGCCGGGTCGATCTCCCGGTAGTCGCGATAACCCAGGTTGACCCGCTCACAGGTCTCGCGCGGGATGCTCGTCGCCAGCGTGACCTGGATGCGCGGGCGCTCCACGCCACCTTCAAAGGTACCCGCCCCCTTGACGTGAGTGGAGTGTGCCAGCACCGTCCAGGGGAAGTCTTTAAACCGCTCCCACTGCTTGGTGAAGTAGTCGCGCACGTGGAATCCTACCTGCTCGATCAGCGCGCCGTGGGTGACGCTCAACTCCTTGATATGCGGGGCGTAGATGATCACCTCGCCCCCGTCGGCCACCACCGGCTCGGTCTTGTACATCGCCTTGGCTCCAGTCCACAGGTCGTCATATTTACTTGAAGTCATCGACAGCACGCTGCTAAAAGGCCTGGCCTGGTAGACGATGTTGAGCTGTGCCGACAGGTCGGCAGCTGCTTCCCAGGCGCTGAGGTGATCGCCGAGGTAGAGGCCGTGCAGCGCCGTACCCTTCATGACGAGCTTAAGGCAGGTAAGCGGCAACCTGGCCGTGACGAACTCGGCGGCGCGGTGGAGCACCCGCCTGACTGCGGTGTCCTTGACGCCGATGGTCGCGTAGCTCGTCGCTAAGGCGCCGGTCCAGTGTGAAGCGTCGATAATCTCGCGCCCCGAGATGCCGGGGAAGAGGTACTTGGCGCCGCCTGAGAAGCCGACTACCTCGTGCGGGAAGACCGGCCCGAGGATCATGAGCGCGTCGTAGTCAAAGATCGTCCGGTTGATGGTGATAACCGTCTCGCGCATGACTAAGCCGCCGGTCAACGCTTTCATCTCCTCAGCGGGGATGGTGCCGATCGGTATGAGGGTCTCCGGCAGCTCCCAGCGGTGGTTGAAGACCTCTGACTTGGGGTAGCGCGATGCCCGTTCTTCGCGGCTGGCGCCGACCAGCTTGGCGATGGCCGCCTCACCCATCGGCTGGTGGGTGCCGAGTGCAATCAGGTAATCGAGCCGCTTGACGTGAGGCTCCAGGTGCTCGTAAAGCAGGCGGAAGAAAAGGGCGATCGGCGCGGTGCGGGTGCCGTCGGGGATAATGACCAGCACGCGCCTGCCGGCTAGCTCCCGAACTTTAAGCGCTTGCAGGAGCTGAGCAATTTCCGCTTCACTGAGCGCCTTATCGCGATAGCCTTGTCCGATCATGGGATAAGCACCTTTCCGGGAGTATGACAGAACCTGACTGCGGTCATCGCGGTCGGATCACTAGCTCTTCGAGCACGGCGTGAGCCGGGAGGGTAAGGGCCAAGAGCACGCACGCGGCTACCTCCTCGGGCTTGAGCATGAGGGCTCGAGCCTCTCCTGAGGGGGGTACGGGGCGGAGGTCTAACAGCGGCGTGTCGATGTCGCCAGGGAAGATGGCGCAGGCCCGGATGCCGTTGCTACGCTCTTCGGCGTTGAGCGCCTGGGTCAGGCCGGCCAGGCCGAACTTGGAGGCCGCATAAGCGGGCCCAGCCTTGGCGCTAGCTAGCTTGCCGGCGTCCGACACCACGTTGACGATGGTGCCCTCGCCGCGCTGGCGCATGCCGGGCAGGAAAGCCTGAAGGCAGTAGAAGGCGCCGTTGAGGTTGGTCTCGATCAACCGGCGGTAGTCGTCGCCAGAGAGCGCCGCGAAGCTCCGTGCCGGGGTGTTGGTGCCGGCGGCGTTGACCAGCGCCGCGACTGCGCCCAAGCTGGCCAAGACGGTTTCGGCCATGGCGTTGACGGCGGACTCGTCACGAATGTCGCATGGCGCTACCAACCAAGCCTCAGCGGAGGTGCCGGAGAGGGCAGCAGTCTCGCGCAGCGCGGCCTCGCGCCGCCCTACGAGCGCCACGCGCCAACCCTGCCGTAACAGCGCCACGGCTACCGCGCGGCCTACGCCGCTGCCCGCCCCGGTGACCACGGCGGTCTCAGCCATAGCTCACCTCGAGCCAGCGCCGCTCACGCGTCGCTTGCAGGGCAGTATCCATGACGATCTGCACCTTAAGCCCGTCGGCAAAAGAGGGGCGGCAGGGGCGCTCTTCGACGATAGCCTGCACGAACTCGACCAACTGATCGTAGCGGAAACTGCGCGGGTCTCCGTCAGGGTCGCGGGGCGAGCCGGGCCAGACACGCAGCGCCTCCGGCACGGGCAGGGTCCGCAGCCCATGCTCGCGGGTCGCTAACAGCAGTTCAAGCGGTTGCGTAAGCTGGTAGATGATGGAGCCCTCGCTCCCGTTGACCTCCACGTAGTCCTGGCTGCGCAGCCCCTCGCCGTGCCCGGTGGCTAGTTTAGAGCTCTCCAGCACGCCGCTGGCGCCGCTCTCAAAGTCGGCCAGCAGTGCCACCCAGTCCTCGACGTCGGCAGGTTGGCCGTCGCGGCGGTCGAGATAGCGGCGCAACTGCGCTGCTAGGCTGGCGATGGGGCCGACTAACAGGTGGGCGTAGTCGATGCGGTGCGAGAGCATGTCGCCTAGCTCGCCGGTGCCCGCTAAGGCGGCGACCTGGCGCCAGCCGACTGCCCGGCTCCCCCAGTCTTGCAAGCGGCAGCTACGGAAGTGATACGGCTGCCCCAACGCCCCCTCGGCTACTAACTGCGCAGCGTAGCGCATGGCCGGCACAAAGCGGTAGGTAAAGGCGGTCATGTGCCGCACTCCGGCCTGCTCGGCGGCCTGAAGCAGGTGGGCCGCCTCATCGCGGTTCATGGCCAGGGGCTTTTCACAAAAGACGTGCTTACCGGCGGCGATGGCCGCTAAGGTGATGGGGGCGTGGGTGTGGTTAGGGGTGGCAATAATTACGGCGTCGCAGTCGGCGTCTAAGAGCGCATGGTAGTCGCTATAGGTAGCCCTCACGCCGGTCTGCTGCCGGGCGCGCTCGAGCACTGCCGGATCGCTGTCGCACAAGGCGGTTAAGCGCGCTCCCGCCAGCGCTAAGCCCGGCAGGTGATTGTGCAGCGCAACGGTGCCGCAGCCGACGAGGGCTACCTTGACAGGCGCCGCCATGCTATACCCCGCCAAAGGCCGAAAAGCCGCCATCTACCGGGATGACGATGCCGGTCACAAAACGCGCGGCGTCCGAGGCGAGATAGATCAGCGCGCCCAAGAGCTCGTCCGGCTCACCGAAGCGGCCCATCGGAGTGTGATCGATTATCTGCTGGCCGCGCACAGTAAGCGAGCCGTCCTCGTTTAGCAGCAGCGAGCGGTTCTGCTCGCCGACGAAAAACCCCGGCGCGATGGCATTCACCCGCAGTCCGGGGCCGTACTTATGGGCGAACTCGACCGCCAGCCAGCGGGTCAGGTTATCGATGGCGGCCTTGGCGGCGCTGTAGCCGACCACCCGGGTGATCGACTTTTGGGCGGCCATCGAAGAGATGTTGATGATGCTGCCCCGGCCTTGCTCGGCCATCACCGCGCCGAACACCTGGATGGGGAGGAGGGTGCCGAACAGGTTGAGGTCGATCACTTGCTTAAGCGCCGCTTGCTCCAGCTCAAACAGGTGCGCACCGGGGGGCACGATGGCGCCCGGCACATTGCCGCCGGCGGCGTTAACCAAGAGGTCGAGGCGGCCCCAGGTCGCCAACAGTTGCTGGCGGGCGGCCTCGAGCTGAGGGCGCTGGAGCACATCGGCAGGCAGCGCCAGAGCCTCACCACCAGCCGCGCGGATGCTGTCTGCTACCGCTGCGGCCTGCTCTACCCGGCGCCCCATCACAGCGACCTTGGCTCCGGCCTGGGCCAACCCTTGGGCCATCACCCCGCCCAGCACCCCGGTGCCACCGGTGACGAGGGCGACCTTGCCGGTGAGGTCGAACATGCCTGGCTTATTCACGCGCGCCTCCTCAGGACCGGGCTGTAAGCGGCGAGTGTACCAAGGGCAAAGAGCGCACCGATCCCCGGCAGCGCCCGCTGTAACGCGGCCACTGTCGCCTCCCAGGGGATACCCAGGAAGGTGCTGGCCAGGAGTTTCGCCAGCACGTAGCTAAGTGGTGCCAACATGAGGAGCCGGGGCGAGCGGCGAGCGGCGAGGGCTAGCAAGCTGACAAAGAGGGCGAGCTCGAGCGTGAGCATCCCAAGTAGCTCCGCTGCCGGGCGGCCGGTCAGGAGGTGGTTGAGGCTCGGGGCGGCCAGCGCGGGCACTAGCGCCCAGCGCCAGCCGAAGATGGCCAGCACCAGCAAGGGCGCGTAAAAGATGGGCAGCCACCTAGCGCCTGGCGGGACACCCCCGTGGACGGGCAAGAGGTGAAAGAGAAAGGGGAGGAGGACCGCCAAGCCGAGGGCAGCGGCGGTGATCGAGATGGCGCGGGCGGTGGTGCGGATCGTACTGGTGGTCATGAGTACCTCACAAGCGGTTGCAGGTGCTTGATGAAATGCTCGGCTAGCCCTTCGTAGTGGGCCTCTTCGTGCTCGTCAAGGAGGCGCAGCAGCTCGCCTTTGTAGTGGTCGAGGACCGAGCCAAACGTCACGTGCAGGATCTGCCGCGCATCGTTATCTTCAAGCAGCCCGGGCAGCATATAGTCGCTGAGCGCTGCCGGGTCGGGCACTTGGCTGAGCTGTGCCGAGATGTGGTAGCTGGCTCTGTCAACCTCGAAGCGCTCCCTGGCTAGTGCCAGGATCTCTCGGAAGAAGGCCGGAGCGTGCCTGGCCGTGACCCGGAGGGCCTCGAGATAGCTGGTGCCGGCGGTCTTGAGATGCAAGAGGCCGCCGGTGGCCTCGGCGATCAGCGGATAGACGCTAAACTTGTCCGAACCCGAATGCAGGCTAAGTTTGTAGGGGCCAAGGGTGCGCATCACCGCATTGTGAGCGGCGAGGTCGGCGCGCAGCGCCGACAGGTCGCCTAGGTAATCGACGCCCTTTTCAAAGCCGCCGATAAAGCGCGGTGCCAGGCTGATCCACCTGACGCCTAAGCGCGTCAGCTCCAAGGCGATATAGGCGTGCTCGAGCGGCGAGGTCGGTGTAGCAGTCTCATCGACCGAGACCTCGAGTTCAAAGGCTATCCCCTTGCTCAATAAGTGCCGGTAGAGCTTAGTCACGTGGGCCACCGCACGGCCGTACTTGGCGGCGGCGCGCCACAGCCCTTCGGGCTCGATGGTCAGCCGGCGGTCGTTAAGTCTCAGCACCTTGCCGCCGTAGCGCTGTTGTAAGTCGGCTGGCGACCCTGCCAGCTCATTCCAGGGGAGGGCGGCCACCTTCTCTTGTACGAGGGCGGCGCCGGCGCTGTGGGCTTCGTCATCGACGTACTGGCCGGGGTCGATAGTGTAAAAGCTAAAGCCCGCCGCTACGCAGCGGTCGATGTCTGCGGGTGTCTTGAGATGGTCGGCATCGGCGCCTAAGTTGGTGCGCCAACCGGCTTCAAAGGCCCCCCAGGTGGCGTCCGTCATGACATCGGTAGGGCTCCGCTTGGTGCGGGTCATCTCGCGGATCGACTGCTGCGCAAAGATCGGCGCAATGCCGTCACCGGCGCGCTCCATAGCCCGTACATGGCCAGGCGTGGCCAGCCCCAGGCGGTCGCCGAAGCCTGCCGAGATAGTAAGGCCCAGCGGCCTGGGTGTAAGCCAGGGCAGGGCGCGCCGCAGCGCGGCAGCGTTGCCGTCGCTTAGGGGACAGGTCTTGATAGTGCCGTCTTGGAAGGGTTCGGCCCGGCCCTCAAAGGCCTCCAGACGCTCAGCTAACGCCGAGACCAGCTGCAAGCGCTTGCCGTTTGGCGTTCGCGTCAGCCAGTAGGCGGCATCGTTATGAACCACCAGCGATTCATGATAAGCATCCTCGCCGAGGTGCATCGCTAAGGTGTCGAAATGGTTGGGCGAAGTCCTGCGGATACTCGCAGGATTGGGCGAAGTCCTGCGGATACTCGCAGGATTGGGCGAAGCCTTGTCCATGGCCGGTTACGGCTGATGCAGCCAGCGGTGCGCCGGGTCCTCGAAGACCACCAGCTGGCGCTGCTCGCCGGCTAGCACCCACAAGTAGTAAAGGCTATAGCCCGGCGCTGCCGCCACCGGGTGGTAGCCGCGCGAGATCAAGACCGCGTCGCCGTCGCGCACAGCATAGCCTTCGTCGAGGCTGCCGTCGGTAGCGTAGAGCCCTTGATAGCCGAAGCCCTGGCTGGGACTAAGGCGATAGTAATAGACCTCTTCCAGGTAGGGCTCGCCGTCCTCGCCGTCATGTTTGTGGGGGGGAAAGCTCGACCAGTGACCGGGCGGGTTGAAGGTTTCGCCCACGAGCAGGCGCTTGGCATAGGGATCGCTGACCAAAATGTCGTGGACTTCGCGAGCGTAAACGCCTTTACCGCGGGCGTTGACCACTACCTGCTCAGGGCTGATGAAGGCTACCTGGCCGCTCTCCTCGCAGGCGGTGGTGGCCACTAACAGCTCGCTCTGCCGGTCAGCCCGAACCGTCACTTTATCTCCTGGCGGCAGGTAGAGGGCGCTGGCACGCTTAACAAAAGGGCTCTCGCGCTCGGCCTGATAGCGTCGCCCGGCGGCCTCGAAGGTGACTGCGCCATCGAGCAACACTATCGCCGCCTCCTCGCCGTCAAAGGTGAGCGACTCGCTGCTGCCGGGCGCCAACACCAGCCGGATGAGATTCAGTTCGTTGGCTTCGCCTTCCCAACTGCTAATGAGAGTTTCGCGTCCGGGGCTTCTAGCGCTGCGTACATGCATAATGCTCCTTTAGGGCGCGCTCTGGCGCACGATCAGTTCGGGTTTGATGATGATGGTTTGCGGCTGACTCCGTCCTGCTAACATGTCGATCAGCATGGTGACGGCGCGCTCACCTAACTGGCGCTTGTCTGCCCGTAGGGTGGTGAGCGCGGGGCGGACTAGGCTGGCTAAGCGGATGTCGTCGCAACCGATGATGGCGAGATCATCGGGGACGTTGATGCCCAACTCGGCGCAGGCTTGCAGCGCCCCGACGGCGACCAGGTCGTTGTAACACACCAGCGCCTCGAGTCTGGGGTGGCGTTCTAAGAGCGCCTTGGCAGCACGGACGCCGCCGTCCTCATTGGGGAAACAAGGCTCAATTCGGCTGGTATCGACCTGTTGGCCGGTGGTCTCATGGGCATCGATGAAGCCGCGCAGGCGCTTGGCGGCGCTCTGCGACGCCGGCGGGCCGGCCAGCAAGCCGATCTTGCTGTGGCCTGAGGCCAGCAGGTGATGGACCGCCCGCATAGTGCCGTAGGTGTCGTCAATCTGGACGGTGCCGATAGCTTCGCTAGGAGCAGCGCGGTTGACCAGCACGGCGTTGCTATGGTGCTTAAGGAGCGGCAGCAAGCGGTCCATCGGGAGGCGAGCGCTACACAGGATCACACCATCGACGCGGTTATCTTCTAAGCGCTCAATGGCGGCGGTCTCGCGCTCTAAATCCTCGACGGTGTTGCTCAGCACGATAGTGTAGCCGGCTTGCCAGGCGGCCTCCTCGGCACCGCGCACGATCTCCGGGAAGAACGGGTTGGTGATGTCCGGAACTGTCAGCCCAATAGTGCGGGTGCGCCGGGTGGCTAGGCTCCGGGCGATGGCGCTGGGGCGGTAGTTGAGCTTCTCGATGGCGCGCATGACGCGCTTGCGGGTGTCGGCGCGCAGCTCGCCCTTGCCGTTTAGCACCCGCGAGACGGTCATGGTCGATACCCCTGCTTCTTTGGCGACATCTGAGATGGTCACTTTAGTCATGCCTGGTTGCCTCAATGCTGTTATCGCTAACGTGAGCGTTGATGATACTATAGCCCAGCCCTGCTGCCACGGTCAACGGCTCTCCTCAGGCTCTCGTTTTCATCATTCAGGCCGGCTTGACAGCCCCAACAGCCCATGCTACCATGCTCGTGAAACGCTTTTCGGCGCGACACTTGTTATCGCTAACGTATGCGCTCACGACAACCAACGGGCGGTTCAAGAAGACTCCGTTGGCTATACTAGGAGGAGTTTATGAAGCGTTTGGTTGTAGGTTTACTACTAGCCGGTCTGCTGGCAGGCGGTGCCTGGGCGCAGACCATCACCTTGCGAGCGGCGGACAATCAGCCGCCCGACTACCCGACGGTGCAAGGGCTTAAGTTCATGGCCGAGTACCTGCGTGCGGCTACTAATGGCCGCATCACCATGGAGGTGTTCCCTGGTGGCCAGCTCGGTGATGAGCGGAGCACCATCGAACAGGTTCAGCTTGGGGTTTTGGATATCGTTCGCACCTCAACCACGCCGGTAGGCGAGTTTTACCCGCCCATGGGGGTCTATAGCCTACCCTTTATCTTTCGTGATGAAGCGCACTTTTGGCGAGTGGTGCAAGGCCCCATCGGCAGAGAGCTTCTCGATGGGCTTGGGCAGGTCGGGTTGCTCGGTTTGGCCTACTACGACTCGGGCAGCCGTAACTTCTACACCACCCAGCGCCCGATCCGCAGCGTCGAAGATCTGCGCGGCCTACGGATCCGCACTCAGCAGGCCCAAGTAGTGCTAGACATGATGGAGATCTTGGGCGCCGATGCGGTACCGATGGCTTTCGGTGAGGTCTATAGCGCCTTGCAGACCGGCGTAATTGACGGCGCCGAGAACAACTTCCCCTCGTATGGACCGTTTGGCGTGCGCCACTTCGAAGTGGCCCCGTACTTTACACTCAACGCGCACTCTCGCGTGCCCGAGATCGTCATGATCAGTAAGGCCACCTGGGATCGCCTTAGCGCCGAAGACCGGGCCCTAGTGCGCGAGGCCGCGTTGGCCAGTGTGCCGGTGCAAGCTGCATTATGGGACGCCTTGGTCGACCGGAGCCGGGCTGCTGTCATCGAGGCCGGTGTGGAGATCATCGAGGTTGATACCCAAGAGTTCCAGGATGCCATGGCGCCGCTCTATGAGAAGTACGCTCCGCAGTTTGGGGATCTGGTACAGCGAATTCTAGATACCCCCTAAAGGCTTATGAAACATGTTCCTGTGAACGCGGAGAGCTCGAGCTCTCCGCGTTCGTGGTTAGCTAGGCTCGAGCCCTATCTAACCACTACTGTGCGCGCCGTGACCGCAGCGCTGCTGTTAGGCATTGTGGTAGTGATTGCCTGGCAGGTCTTCTCGCGCTACATTCCTGGCATTCGTGTACCGCGCTGGACTGAAGAGATCAGTTTGATCATGATGGTCTGGCTGGCCATGCTGGGCAGCGCCTTGGCGGTGCGCGCCGGCGAGCACCTAGCGGTCGATGTGGTAGTGCGGCAGTTCCCGCCCGCCTTCCGGCGCCTCTTTGCGCGCGGTATCTGGCTGCTGGTAGCGGCTTTCGGCCTCTATCTGGCCTGGTACGGCTACGAGCTGGCCGTCCGCACCATGGTGCAGACCTTTGCCGCTACCAAGCTGCCGATCGGTTTGATGTACTTTAGCATTCCCTTGGGCGGCCTGTTGATTACCATTTATTCACTGCGCAACGCCTGGTTACAGCCGGAGTTCGATCATGGCATGGAGGTGCCGAGCCGTAGCTGGCTGCTGCGTGGCGCCTTGCTGTTAATGGCCGGGCTCTTGTTTGGGGGCGGGGTGCTCTTGTTCGGCTGGGATCAGCTCATCGGCCCGATCGGGATCCTGCTCGGCTCGCTGGCGGTGCTGATTATTCTGGGGGTGCCGATTGCGGTGGCGCTGGGGGTTGCCAGCCTGCTTACGGTATTTAGCCTGGGACTGCCACCGCTGATTGTGGCCCAGCGTATGGCTGCTGGTGTCAATTCTACCCCCCTCTTGGCCATCCCCTTCTTTATCCTAGCCGGTATGATCATGGCCGAAGGCGGGATAGCCCAGCGGCTGGTCGATTTTGCGCGGGTGCTGGTCGGCCCTGTTCGCGGCGGCCTGGCGATGGTCAACGTGGTGACTTCGATGCTATTTGGTGGCGTCTCGGGCTCGGCGGTCGCCGATGTGAGCGCTAATGGTTCGATACTGATCCCGATGATGAAGAGAAAGGGCTACGACACCGACTTCTCGGTCGGCATCACGGTGGCCAGCTCGGTCCAAGGGATCATCATCCCGCCCAGCCACAACGCGGTCATCTACAGCCTGGCGGCGGGTGGTGTCTCGATCGGAGCGCTATTTCTGGGCGGCTACCTCCCCGGCCTGATGGTCGGCCTCGGGCTGATGGTGGCCAGTTATGTGCTGGCCCTGCGGCGCGGCTACCCCTCGGATGAGCGTCCACCGCTGCGAGAGAGCCTCCGCATCAGCTTTGCTGCTATCCCAGCCCTGGCTGTGGGCTTCGTGATCGTGGGCGGAATCGCGCTAGGCTTCTTTACCGCTACTGAGGCCGCCTCGATCGGGGCCGTCATGGCTTTTTTTATCTCGATCCTAATCTACCGCGAGTTGCCCCTAACCAAGCTGTGGCAGGCTACCTTGCAGTCGGTGCGAACTATCTCAATCGTCATCTTCCTGATCGCTACGGCCAGCGCCTTTGCCTGGCTGATGGCCTTTTTGCGCATCCCTAGCGCCATGGCGGCAGGGCTGTTGTCGATTACCGATAACCCTATCCTGCTGCTATTGATCATTAATGTGATGCTGCTCTTGCTGGGGGCGATTATGGACATGGCGCCCTTAATTCTGATCCTGACGCCGGTCTTGCTGCCGATCGTCACCGCTGACCCCATTAATATGAGTCCGGTACACTTCGGCATCATGCTGCTGATGAACCTGGGGCTCGGCCTGACCACCCCGCCGGTGGGTACGGCGCTGTTTGTGGGCTGCGCGATTGGCAAGATCAGGATCGAGGAGGCTAGCCGCGCCATGCTAGCGCTGTGGCCGGTTATGCTCTTGGCGCTGTTGTTAGTGACCTACTTCCCCTGGTTCGTTACGGTCCTGCCCAGTTTGCTCGGGGTGCCACGGTGAGGATGCCCTGTCCCGGGTAAGCGCTTAGCATCAGGTAGGCCAGAGGAGATTGGCAATGACAACAACATCGGGTAGCAAACTCAAACACGCCATCATCGGAGTCGGGGCTGGGGTATTCAACATGCACCGCCCTGCCCTGGAGCTAGAGGCGGTCAAGGTGGTCGGCGTAGCGGACATCAACGCCGAAGCTGGTCACCAGCGCGCCAATGAGCTTGGTTGCGCCTTTTATACCGATCACCGGGCGATGCTTTCGGAGACGAAGCCTGACATTGCCGTGATCCTTACGCCGCACCCGTCTCATGCGGCCATAGCGATCGACTGCTTGCAGGCGGGTGCCCACGTGCTGGTTGAAAAGCCGATGGCGGTTCAGGCTGCCGAGGCCGACGCTATGGTCGAGGCGGCAGCTACTGCCGGGCGCCTGCTGGCGGTCAACTTCCAGCACCGGAACCGCGCGGATGTGCGCACGGCTCGCAAGCTCATTCAGCAAGGCGCACTCGGCCAGCTTCAGCATGTCGCTATGACGGCGGCCTGGCCGCGGACGGCGCGCTACTTCAAGGTCGTCCCCTGGCGCGGCACCTGGGTGGGCGAGGGGGGCGGGGTGCTGAAGAACCAGGCACCACATCAGCTGGATATACTCTGCCACCTGTTCGATCTGCCCGCGCGTGTGCTGGCCTGGACGCGCACGAAGCTTCATGATATTGAGGCCGAAGATACCGTGCAGGCCATGATGGAGTGGCCGAGTGGGATGTTGGGCTCGTTCCATGTCAGCACCGCCGAGGTCGGTTGCGCGGAGCGGCTGGAGATCGTCGGGACGGGCGGCTCGCTGCAATTTGCTAAAGACGGAGCGCTGACCTATGAGCGGCTTAAGACCGACTTCCGCACCTTTAGGGCCGAGAGCGACAACCCCTTTGGTCAGCCCGCTAAGCACGCCGAGGCGGTCGAGTTGGAAGCGGGTTCAGGTGACCATGTCGCGATTTATCAGAATCTCCATGAGGCGATTTTAAGTGGTGTGCCCCTTACCTGCGACGGGGTTGAAGGGCGTAAGTCGCTCGAGCTTGCCAACGCCATGATCCTCTCGAGCTATACCGGCAGCGAGATAGGGCTACCGCTGGACCGGCAAAGATACGCGACCCTGTTAGAGGGCTTGAAGGCCGAAGGAAAGTGAAAAGTGATGAGGGCTGAGTTTTCAGGGGAGGGGAATTGCCCATGTAGCAAGCTTCCCCACAAAAGATGAAAAGGCCATCAGCCTCTCAGCTCTTTCAAGCTGACATGATAGCCTAAGGCGCTGTCCTGAGCGTAGTGAAGGAGGCTTAAGGATTCTGCCCCTACTGAATTCTGACTACTTGAATTCTGACTACTGATTTACATGGGAGGGGTTATGGAGCTAGGACTTTGCGCTCCCGTAGACCAGGCACGTGAGGCCCGCGAGGCCGGCTTTGACTATCTGGAGTGCCGCTGGCGCGACTTTGCTGCCGAAGCGCCGGCCAGCGTGCAGTTTTTGCGCGGCATGCTCACCTGATGACTGGGGGTGCTCTCACTGATGGCTAAAGAGACCGTAGGCTTTGCCATCTTAGGCGCCGGGATGGTAGCCGATTATCACTACCAGGCGATCAAGGCCAACGCCGAAGCCGGGGCGAGACTGGTCGCTGTCGGCCATCACGAACCGCAGCGCTTTGAGGAGATCGGTCACCGCTTTGGCGTGCCTTGCCTGAGCCAAGACGAACTGCTGGCCAAGCCCGAGGTTGATGTGGTATGCATCTGCACGCCGAACAGCCAACACGCCGCGCAAGCCCTGGCCGCCATCCGGGCAGGCAAACACGTCCTGGTCGAAAAGCCGATGGCGCTGAGCCTGACGGAGGCCGACGCCATGATTCAAGCCAGCCAGGAGACCGGCGTCAAGCTAGGCGTAGTGTTGCAACGCCGCACCGAACCGCTGTTCAAGGCGGTCTATGACGCCATTGCCACCGGCGATCTGGGCGAGTTGACGCTTGGCGTTATCACCATCCCCTATTACCGCTCGCAGAGCTACTACCAGCAGGCTGCCTGGCGGAGCGCCTGGGGCAGCGGCGTGTTAATGAGCCAAGGGATTCACCTGCTCGATCTGCTGGTCTGGTACATGGGTGACCCCGTAGAAGCACATGCTTTTGGGGCTACCCTGCACCGGCAGCTCGGCGTTGAAGATACCCTGGCCGCCTCACTCAAGTTTGCTAACGGCTCGCTGGCCACGATCATCGCCACAACCACGGCGGCGCCCGGCTTTCCGCACCGGCTCGAGCTCTACGGCACCGGCGGCGGTATCCAGCTGGAAGGGGAGGGTGCGATAGCTTGGCAGCTTGCCGACCCGACCCAGGCGCGCATCACCCCGCCGGCGCTTAGCAAAGCGGCCGACGCAGGGGCCGGCGGCGACCCGCGGGGCATCAGCCCGACCGGCCATATCAATATCGTACGGGACTTTATCGCGGCGCTGCACGAAGGGCGCCGACCAGCAGTCGACGGCGCCGAAGGCCGGCGCAGCTTAGCCGCGGTGCTGGCGGTCTATCGGGCCGCCGGACTAGTGGCGTAACGCGATTATCAAGGAGGTGTGAAGGTGGCTAGTAAAGACGGCATGATGTACGCCCCCCAAGGCAAACCGAGTCCGGTGGTTAAGCCCGGCGAGTTCCCCTTTGCTGCGGTAGCGCTCGAGCATGGGCATATCTATGGCCAGTGCCACGGCCTGGTCGAAGCCGGCGGCGAACTGCGTTACGTCTACGACCCCGACCCGGCTAAAGTCGAGCGCTTTTTGGGAGTGTTCCCGGGCGTCAAGGTGGCAAGCAGTCTTGAAGCGATTCTGGACGACCCCGCAATCAAGCTCATCGCTGCGGCGGCCATCCCTTCGGAGCGCGGACCTTTGGGCTTGCGCGTGATGGACGCGGGCAAGGACTACTTCACCGATAAGGCGCCCTTTACTTCGCTTGAGCAACTTGCCGCCGCCCGCCTTAAGGTCCAGGAGACGGGCCGCAAATATCTGGTCTACTACTCCGAACGCCTCCACGTCGAGTGCGCCGTCTTTGCGGGCGACCTGGTCAAAGAGGGCGTGATTGGCCGGGTGATTCAGGTACTCGGCCTCGGCCCGCACCGGCTGAACGCCCCTGCGCGCCCCGGCTGGTTCTTCAAAAAGGCCCAGTATGGTGGCATCCTGTGCGATATCGGCAGCCACCAGATCGAACAGTTCCTCTACTATAGCGGCGCTCAGGACGCTACGGTAAGCATGGCGGCGGTCGCTAACTACCATCATCCTGCGTACCCCGAACTGGAAGACTTCGGCGAGGCGAGCTTGGTCGGTGATAACGGCGCCTCCGGCTACTTCCGGGTGGACTGGTTCACGCCGGACGGCCTCTCTACCTGGGGCGATGGGCGCATGATCATTCTAGGCACCGCCGGCTATATCGAACTGCGCAAATACGTCGACGTCGGGCGCGAACAGACGGGCAACCACCTCTACCTAGTGACGCAAGAGGGCGAGCAGCACCTGGACCTCAACGGCAAAGTCGGCTATCCCTTTTTCGGTGAGCTGATCCTGGACTGCTTGCACCGCAGCGAGCAGGCCATGACCCAGGAGCATGCTTTCAAGGCTGCCGAACTCTGCCTGAAAGCGCAAGAACAGGCTGTGCGCTTGGCGTGAGAGACCTGCCGCTGAGTCCTGCACCGCCAGCGCTTAAAACCCCGCGCTAAGGAGTTGACATGCCAGTCCGAGGCTCCAGGAGCCGCTACTTCACACCCATCACCGAGCAGCTCGAAATCGCCGGCAGCCTGCACCGCCTAGCAGCCGAGCTGCCCCTGGTCTGCCCGCACACTCACGTCGATCCCCTGGTGTTCGCTGACGCTGACTACCGTTTCGGCAGCCCCAGCGAACTGCTCATTATCCCCGACCATTACGTACTTCGCATGCTCTACTCGCAAGGCGTACCCCTCGAGGCGCTGGGCGTGCCCCGCCTTGACGGCGGCCCGGTCGAGTCGGATCACCGCCGTATCTGGCAGACCTTGGCTGAGCACTACCATCTGTTCCGAGGCACCCCCACCGGACTCTGGCTGCGCGAGATCTTCGAGGCTATCTTTGGCATTACCCGCAAACTCACCCCCGCAACTGCCCAGGAGATCTACGACCAGATTGACGAAAGCCTTCGCCGGCCCGAGTTCACGCCGCGGCAGCTCTACCAGCGGTTCAAGGTGGAAGTCCTCTGCACCACCGACCCGGCCACCTCAACTCTGGAACACCACCAGGCTATCCGCAATGCGGGTTGGCCAGGCCGTATTCTGCCCACCTTCCGGCCCGACAGCGTTGTCAATCTGGAGACGCCGAACTTCGCCGGCGAAATCCGAAAACTCTCTGCTGCTGCCGGCATTGAAGTAACCGATTACTGGAGCTACATCCGAGCCCTGGAGCAGCGCCGGGCCTTCTTCAAGGCCCTGGGCGCCACCGCCACCGACCACGCCGTGCTGCTCCCGTATACCAACCGCCTCGCCGACCGTGAGGCGGAGGGGATCTTCGGGCGCGCCCTGGCCGGCAAGGCCAGCAGCGACGACGCCGCGCGCTTCTCCGGGCACATGCTGATGGAACTCGCTAGGATGAGCACCGAGGACGGTCTGGTCATGCAGCTCCACGCCGGATCCTACCGGAATCACAACACCAGTCTCTACCAGCGGTTCGGGGCGGACATAGGCGCGGACGTCCCCATCCCCATAGAGTTCACGCGGAATCTGCAACCGCTCCTCAGCACCTACGGCGATGCACCCAACTTCACGCTCATCATCTATACCCTTGATGAATCCGCGTACTCTCGTGAACTAGCGCCGCTAGCCGGACATTACCCGGCGGTGAAGCTTGGTGCGCCCTGGTGGTTCTTCGATAGCTGGAACGGCATGCGGCGCTTCAAGGACCGCGTCATGGAGACCGCCGGGCTCTACAACACCGTCGGCTTCAACGACGACACCCGCGCCTTTCTGTCGATCCCGGTGCGTCACGACCTAGCGCGCCGCTCAGACGCCGATTGGCTTGCCGGGCTGGTCATCCGCGAGGTTATCGATCTGGAGGATGCCCGTGAGATGATGCGGGCCTTAGCCTACGAGCTGCCCAAACGCGCCTACAAGCTCGACACCTGAGGTGGATACTCCTGGAGGCGCAGTACGGCATGCTCCGCTTCGCGCCCGTCGGCCCGGAAACCGTGACCGCTTCGGAAAGGAATGAGCTATGAACGAGGGTCCTGCCCGGCCCCAACTCCGTATCAGCGACATCACTGCTACCACCGTCACCGTACCCTTGGAGGCGCCGCTGCGGCACGCGCACGGCGCGCACTGGGGACGGTTTGTGCGCACTGTCGTGGAGGTTCATACCGACGAAGGCATCGTCGGCCTAGGCGAACTGGGAGGCGGTGGTGAGGCCACCGAGACCGCCCTCATGGGGCTCAAGCCTTACCTGATCGGCCATGACCCGTTTGAGCTGGAGCAGCTGCGCTGGAAGCTCCTCAACCCCACCGCCTCGCTCTACAACAACCGCATGCAGCTGCACGCTGCACTGGAGTTCGCCTGCCTCGACATCATGGGGAAAGCGACCGGGCTGCGCGCCTGCGACTTTCTGGGGGGCGCCTTACGAGCTGAGGTGCCCTTCGCGAGCTACCTGTTCTTCCGCCACCTTAATCCGGACACGGGCGTAGGAGGGGAGGAGACCCCCGAAGAGATGGTCGCTCAGGCCCGTCACCTAGCACAACACTACGGCTTCACCTCACACAAGCTGAAAGCCGGGGTGTTCGAGCCGGCGCACGAAATCCGCGTACTTCACGCCCTAGCCGAGGCGTTCCCAGAGCATACGCTGCGCATTGACCCAAACGCTGTCTGGTCGGTCGAGGAGGCGCTGGTGATCGAGCGGCAGGTTCGTCACCTGAGGCTCGATTACTTTGAGGATCCCACCTGGGGCCTGGAAGGGATGAGGCGCGTCAGAGAAAAGAGCGCTCTGCCTACGGCCACCAACACCGTGGTCGTCAACTTTGAACAGCTCGCTGCGTGCATCCGCACCAACGCGGTAGATGTCATCCTGCTGGACACCACCTTCTGGGGGGGGCTGCGCCAGGCCCATAAGGCTGGGCAGGTGCTGGAGACCTTTCAGTGGGGGGTCAGCGTACACTCTTCCGGCGAACTCGGCATTCAGCTCGCCACTATGCTGCACCTCGGTGCCGCCCTGCCGAACCTGCGCTTTTCCGCCGATGCGCACTACCATCACCTGACTGACGACATCATCGCAGGCGGCAAGCTGGCGTACCGCGACGGCAAGATCAAGCTGCCCCAGGGTCCCGGACTGGGAGTAACGTTAGATCGCGACAAGCTTCAGGAGTATGCGGCGCTCTATCAGGAGCTGGGCAACTACCGGTACGATCGCGATCCGGGGCGACCCGACTGGTACTCCGTGCTGCCCAATCACGCCTATGCCAAACGGCGGAAGTAAGGATCCCGAATCATGGCCAGCAGGTCTGTTGCTAGTGATGTGACCACGGCATAGTCAGGGTTCTCCCAGTCGAGATCGGTCAAGCTCCCGCCGACCCCGGCACCCAGGGCACCGGCCCTCATAAACGCCTCCAGGTTGCCTCGGCCAATGCCGCCCACCACGAACACCTCCAGCTCGGGATAAGGTCCGAAGAGCGCCTTGAGATAGGCCGGTCCCAGAGGGGCAGCCGGAAAGAGTTTGATGAACCGGCAGCCCTGCTCTATCCCCTGTGCAATCTCGGTGGGAGTCATAGCTCCGCATACCACCGGCACGCCACTCTGTAAGGCCAAGGCGTTGACCGCCGGCACCGCGTGAGGGGTTACGACGAACTCAGCCCCGGCCTCCAACGCCGCCTCCAAGCGCCCCTGCTTAGTCACCGTTCCTGCTCCCACGCAAACGCTATCCGGCAGTGCCCGTCGCAACAGGACTAGCTTTCGGGCGGCGTCATGATCGGTGAAGGTTACCTCGATATTGGTTACGCCTCCTTCGGCTAGCGCCACTCCCAGCGGCGCGATGCAACGCTCGGGCACGCCCCGCAGGATCGCGATCAGCGGTCTTGCTCGGAGGCTAGTAACGATTCGATCGGTAGTTTTCATGGCTTGATAACCCCGCCTCGCCTCCGGATGAGTAAAGGTGCGCCTCGGCTATGCGAACGGCACCGACCACGGCTGCCGTCTCGCTCTGCTCCTGGCTTACGGTACACACCTGCCAGCCACCTTGCCCTCTCAGATGTTGTTCAAGAATAGCGGGGAAGGCTCCGGACCCGTAAACGACCAGGGGAGTAGCCGGGTCTAGCTCGCGCTCAATTAGCGATAGGTCCAGCCCGGCCAGGACGCCGAGCAGGAAGCTCGTCACCGCCTCACGCGAATATCCGGCGATAACCTCACCCACGCGCACCAGGAAGAGCGCACGACCCAAGCCGAGCGCGGCGCCGGCACGAATGCCGGCCTCAACTGCCGACAGCTCGAGCGCCAGGCCGTCAAGCGGAACCAGGCTGCCGGCCAGGATGGTGTGCTGACTGATGGCCGCCAGCAGCTCGCCGGTGATTGCGGTGCTCGAGCGCACGATACATCCCGCCTCATCAATCACGATGAGCTTGTGGTGCGAGCCGCAGTGAAAGAAAGCCAGCGGGGGCGCTAGCGGTAGCTGAGCCAGCAGGCCGAAGCACTCCACCTCCTCGCCCCGCATCACGTCATAAGCTGCCAACTCCTCCCAACCGCTCCCTGGGCCGAGCGTCTTTATGCCGGGGATGAAGTAGATAGGGAGGTCGGTGATGTCAGGAAAGTCGCGCCGCACTACTCGCCGGCTGAGGTCGGCTGCGGAGACGGGGGCGATGGCGTGGGGAACCTCACATAAGCCCACGTTCGAGGTGATCATCCCCGAGCAGATAACGGCTTTGAGCGGTCCAGGATAGCGACGCCGCATCGCTGCGATGCAGCGTGTCAGCGCGGCTCTAATGGGCGCGTTGCTGCCACCAATGGCGACATCCTTAGCGCCTGCTAGCTCCTCAAGCACCCCCTTTACCTGACCGCCCGACCACCAGCGAACCCGGGTGCGGGTGGTGCCGGAGTCGACAATTAGGTAGTTCGGCATGGTGCGCTAGACTTTTGGCCCGCGGGGTTCGATAGCAAACTCACGATGTCCCCACTGCTCAGCAGCGGTAGAGGTGCCATCCGCTACTGCTAGTAGCAGCTCAAAGATGCGCCGTCCGACTTCGCTTAGAGGTTCCCCCGCGATGACTGTGCCGGCGTTTAGGTCCATGTCGTCTTTCTAGCCTTTTACCGCTCCACCCGTCAGGCCGGATACCACATAGCGCTGGAGGAGGTAGTAGACCAAGGCTGGTGGCAGAATGCTGATCAAGGCCGCCGCCATAATCTGCCCCCAATTAACCAGGTCGCCGATGACCATGCTAACCATCGCCATCGGCACGGTGAACAGGGCATCGTTATCCAAGATGATAAAGGCCAGGATATAATCCTGCCAGGACAGGGTAAAGGCAAAGGTGGCGGCGGCGATTACGCCGGGCAAGGAGATAGGTAGCACCACTCGGACCAGCGATTGAAATCGCGTGCAGCCATCGACTAGCGCTGCCTCCTCGATATCTTTGGGAAACGACATGAAGTAAGAGCGCAAAAACCAGGTGCAGTAGGGCACGGTTATCATGCTTTGGAACAGGATGAGCCCATGCAAGGTGTTCCTAAGCTCCCACTCGGTAGCCAGTATCCGCAAGGCGATCATAATGACAAACGGAGGGAAGACATAGGCGAACAGGATGAAGGTGGACAGCGCACCCTTGCCTCGAAACTGCATCAGGGCGATGGCATAGGCCGCCAAGACGCCTACCGTGACGCTCAGCAAGGTGTTTCCAAGCGCCACCACAGCGCTGTTTCTTAACGGGACGAGGAACGAATGACCTTCAAGCCTGCCTCCCCAGGCCCCGGTAAAGAGCGAGAAGATATTCTCTAGCGTAAAGGGCGACGGGTATAAGGGCCTGGCGAAGAGCAGGTCGCGGGTCGGTACAAACATGACCACCACGGCCCAATAAAGCGGCAGGGCGATCAGCGCCCCAACTATCAGCAAGACCACAGTCCGCAGAGCGATATCTCCACCCTTCATTTTCATTTACGCCTCCCTCTTAGTAAAGCGGGCTAGCAGGGCTACCCACAACAGGATGAGGGGGAGGGTTAAGACGGCCATGGCTGCTCCCTTGCCGAACTCGAACCGGGTAATACCGGTTTCATAGATCAGTATCGGCAGCACCCGCGAGGCCTCCCCTGGTCCGCCACCGGTCATGACAAACAGGAGCTCAAAAAGCCCAAAAGTCCACAACGTTGACAAGGTGCAAACGATCAAGATGATGTTGCGCAGGCCCGGCAGCGTGATATGCCGGAACTGCTGCCAGCGGCTTGCGCCATCGACCTGAGCGGCTTCATATAGCTCCTTGGGAATAGCCTGGAGCCCGGCCAGCAGGCTGACCATGAAAAAGGGGAACCCTTTCCAGGTGTTGGCCAGGATCCCGGACAGCAGCGCCAGATCGGTACCGAGCCAGAACACCGGATTGAACCCGGCCTCTATGAGCATGGTGTTCAATCCGCCACGATAGCGGAGCAGCCACAGGAACAAGATCGCCACGGTGAACCACGGTATCGCCCAGGGTAGGAAGAAATATGCCCTAACGAGGTTTCTGCCTCGAAAATTGCTATTGAGGATTAACGCCAGGATCAGCCCGATAACCAGCTTGAGAAACACCGCTGCCGCCGTAAAGAGTAGGCTTCGCCCGAGACTAGCCAGGAACCGCCCTTCTGACAACACGGCGAGATAGTTTTGCAGTCCAAACCCCGCAATCGGGCGGCCCAGGAGCTTATCGGCAAAGCTCATGTAGAACGTGTATAAGAGCGGAAAGACCAAGACCAAGCCGACGATCACTACCGCAGGCGCCACATACAGATACGGCTCTAATTTTTTCATTGACACTCTGCCTTTAAAAATAAGGGGGCGGCAACCCGCCCCCTATTTACTACTCTGCCCACCTAGCCAGGATCGAGTTCATCCAGGCCGCCATTTCGGCCGCCATGGCTCTGGAATCCACATCTTCCAGCACCAGTCTGGATAGGAACCGCGGAATCTCCCCAGCGCCCCAGATGGCCTCCCAGGCCGGATGAGCTTGGCCATAGGGGAACGGTATGGTATTGCACCACATATAGAACTCACCGCGTCTAATGGGTTCTACCAGATCGTGCAGCGCGTGCTTATACACGCCCACCCGATCCCGAATCATCTGGGAGACGATATCGCCCTGGCTCTTGAAGAGCGGCAGACCGTACATCCCGGCATTATCCGAGATCTCGATCCTTAGCCGCTCGGCATCGGACAGGATGTGGTAGAGCAGATCCTGGGCCAAGGCTTCGCGCTCGGGCGTCGACCGGAATACCATAACCGACTCTTTGGCCTCAATCACCGGGGGGATGTTGATAACACCGGTGACCGGCAGCAGGGGGTGGTTCTGCGCTATCATCGTAGCCAAGACGGTGGTCGGGTTGTGGATGGCAAAAGCCCGGCCCTCCATGAAGGCGATGTTGTTATCGATGTCGCCCCAAGCGACGCTATCCCGCGGGATAAGCCCATCTCGCCACCACTGCTTAAGGTCGTCAAACAGCCGCCAGGTCGGTTCGGTGTTAAAGATGTCCGCACCGGTAGGGGATATCTCGGTAACGAAGCCACCGCCATAGAGGGCGACGAAGTAATAGAGCATGGTGGGGGTGTCCATGCCGACGCCGAGCGTGATCGGCAGCCCATAGACATGTGGCGGATTGTGTACCGCTTTGGCCGCCTCTAGCAGCCACTCCCAAGTGGGATGCTCGGGTATCTGAATGCCGGCCTGCTCGAGCAGATCGGTGCGGATGTGCCAATAGAACGGCTCCATCAGGATGGGCAGGCCGAAGATGCGGTTCTCACCGGTCTCCGGATCGGGCAGGTACATAGCCGTGAGCGCTGCCGGCCAGAAGTTATCGCGGCCAAGTCGCTCGACGACGTCGTCGACGGGTGCCAGCAGGCCGGCGGCATGAGCCAGAGCATCGCCGAACTCCGCTACCAGGGCGAGATCGGGGGTGACACGGGTCTCAATAGCGTGAAGCAGTTGTTCGTTGAAAACCCTATCCGGCAGCGTAACCAGGTTCACTTCGGTGCCGGTCTCTGCCGCCCACTCGCGAACCATGGCGGAGAGCGCCTCGTTAAAAGTCGGGGAGAAGGTTATGTTCTGCCATATTTCCAGCGGTCGCGCCAAACCCCAAGACCCCAAGGTAAGACCTATAAGCGCTAAGACTAACAGACGTTTCATGCCTCTCATGCCTCCTCATTTCTCCCTGTTTCCTCAGGGCTGCTGTTGGCTCGTTGCTTTATCCCTGTGCTTAAAGATCGCGTCAGTAACACCCCCTTTCAGCGCCAACAGCCCCCAGCGCACCCCCTTGATCATTAACTGGGTAAACGACAGACCGGTTCTCAGACCCGGCATCAAGGGCTACTTCCCTGGCGGCGCCACTCATAGCTTCACCCCTGCGTATCCCAACGCCCGTGAGATCTCCGCTGCTGTTGTGGTAACTGCGTCGCCCAGCCGCTCGAGCTCCCCCTGCTCGTCGAACTCCCGCCCTAGTCCGGTCAGGCTGATCGCCCCCATAACTTCGCCGCCGTTGCCCCTGATTAGCGCGGCGACGCACTTGATCCCTTCCTCATGCTCTCCATTGTCGATGGCATAGCCGCGCACGGCGGTTGCCGTTAGCTCCTCCAGTAGCTGCAAAGGGTCGGTAATGGTAGTAGCGGTCTTGCGCACTGGAGGGAATCGGCGTAGCAGGGAGACCACCTGATCGGTCGGCAGCCCACTCAATAGCGCTTTGCCTACCCCGGTGCAGTAGGCCGGGGCGCGCCCGCCGATGCGCGACATGATCGGGAGGCTCCGCTGGGTCTCGACCTTATCCAGGTAGACTACTTCAGGGCCGTCCAGCACGCATAGGTGAACTACCTTCTCCGTTTCCGCGCTAAGTTTGAGCAGGAACGGGCGAGCGGTCTCGCGCAGCGGCATCTGCTGTAGCAGCCGACTGCCTAGTTCCAGGATCTTTCTGCCTAGCCGATAGCGTCCGTGGTTATTGCTTTGGATATAGCCGGTCTCAAGCAGGGTGTTCAGATAGCGATAGACGTTGCTCTTATGAACCCCAAGCAGGCTGGCAAGCTCGAGCGCCGTCTTCCCCTCCGCGCTCGTTGCCAGCTCTTCTAGCAGCTTCAAGCCTTTTGCTAATACCTTTGCGTCTGCCATAGCGCAAATTACACCCATCAGTAGTTTTTAACAAGATAACTTTAGCGAAAAAAGCGACTCTTGTCAAGAAATTTACTCTGACGACTGGCGAGAGAACTCGAAAGATCGGCCCAAAACAGTATTCAAGTATTCAAGTATTCAAGTATTCGAGCAAGGGTGACCACATGGCCGCCCTGTTCTCGCCCTTGATACGCCTTCGCTCGACGCTTCGCTGATACGGCTTCGCCCATCGGGGTGAACCCTCGGCCGCTTCACTTCGCAGGCTCAGTGCAAGCGCTGCGCTCAGGACAAGGCTGTGCTGATGGGCAACGGTAGTTCATGGGCAATGCTTGATAAGAGCGCTGAAGGGCCTGGCCAAGCTTCAGGCGCTTGACAGCTCGCTCAAAACGCCGCAGAGCAGGGCGATGCGGGCCGGGATTTGTGGGATATAGACATTCTCGCTGAGCTGGTGGGCAGCCTCGCCGAGCAAGCCCAGCCCGTCCAGGGTGGGTACGCCCAGGGCCGCGGTAAAGTTGCCATCCGAACCGCCCCCCACCCGTCCAGGGCCAAGTTGCAACCCTACTTCGGCACCGCTGCGCCGGGCCAGCTCGAACAGCTCGAGCGAGGCCGGGCTGGGCTCCATAGGTGGGCGATTCAGGCCCCCCGTCACCGTGAGAGTAGCGCCTGGTAGCACCGGTTGCAGGGCTTTGAGTTCGCGCTCCACCCGTTCGGCTTCGGCCATCGTCCAGACCCGGAGATCTATCTCCACCGTGGCCGAGGCCGCCACCACATTGCTGGTGGTGCCACCCTTGATGACGTTGGGGCCGAGGGTAGTACCTTTCTCCCAATCCTGCAGGGCCATAACGCTGGCAATCTGATGCGAAAGTTCAACGATGGCATTGACCCCCTTTTCGGGCTCCACCCCCTGGTGAGCTGCTTTGCCGTGAGCGGCAAGTTGGTACTGGCCCACCCCTTTGCGGGCCACCTTGAGGTCGCCGTTGCCCATCGGAGCTTCCAGCACCAGCACCAGGTCGTTGCGCAAGGCCGCGCTTTCGATGGCCTGGCGGCTATGCTGCGAGCCCACCTCCTCGTCGGGGGTAAAGAGCAGCTCGAGCTGCGGCCACCCCAGCCCCAAAGCCTGATGAGTGCGCAAAGCCCACAGCAGTTGCACGATGTTGCCCTTCATATCGTAGACGCCGGGGCCATAGGCCCGGTCACCCTCCACCTGCCAGGGCAGGGCAAAAGCTCCTACCGGATGCACGGTATCGAAATGGCACAGCACCAGCACCCGCTGGCTCGAGCCCGGCACCAAGACCCGAACTAGCGGCCCATTTGGGGTCTCCATACGCTCCAACGGGCCAAAGGGACCAAAGTGTTGGGCTAGCCACCGGGCGACCCGGTCGAGGCCCGCCAGGTCGTGGGAGGGAGCTTCAAGGGTGACGATGGCCTCGAGGTCTTGCAGGATGGCGGGCAGTTGAGGCTGAAGATACTCCAGGGGCTTCACAGCCTCATACTACTCTTCCCCGAGCGGTGCTCTGCCTGGTTTCAGAAGTCCCCACAGCGGTTTTCACAAATGCTGAGTCGGCTAGGCGCCGGTATCATCTCCGCAAAGACGTCCTGCGAGTAAACCGCAGGATAGGCAACGATTCGTAGTCCTGCGAGCACCCGCAGGATCAAACCAGATGATACTTGCTACAGCGTTCAGAACGCAAGGCAGACACGCGCGCAACCGCGGGCAGTCCCCTAACCAGCTGACTGTGATGGCTCAACCAGTGCTGCTACTATCTGGAGACCGGTGGCGGCAGAAAGTGCGGATTGCGCAGGTTTAAAGACTCGCCAAAAGGGCTCTGGTCAAACTGCTGATAGCGGAACATCTGCAGGATGGCCCGATACGCCTCGCGCCGGGACGGCGAGCGGGAGAGGCGTCGGCGCAGCGCCGCCTCTACCGTGACCGCCAGCCGGTGCGCAGCGCGATACCAGGCGGGCCGGGTCAGTTGCGACAGCAGGTAGCCGCCGCGATACCCCTCGATCAAGAAGGCCGGGTCGGCAGGGGTCGAGCTCCCGCCCACGTGTACCACCGGCGTATTGACGAGGCGGCACTGATAGCCCGCCTGCCGAAAGCGCCAGCACCACTCCAGGTCTTCGTTATAGAAGCGGAAGTTGGGGTTCATACCGCCGACCTTGTCCAGCGCCTCGCGTTTGATCACCTGCAAAGCGCCGGAGAGCCACGGTACCGTGACGCTCCCGCCCTGCCGGGTCAGCCGGGCGTGGTGCCAGGCATACAGCGGGCCTTGGTGCTGGAGGCGGCCGTCCGGGGTAAAGCAGCGCGGCCCGGCCATGCCGACCGCCGCCGCCGACAGCGCTTTGAGCAGGGCCGGGAAGGTCTCGGCCTCGATCAAGACATCAGCGTTCATCTGCGCTACTACCGGAGTAGTTGTCTGGGCCAGTCCTAAGTTGACGGCATCAGCTAGGCTGTGGTTGCGCCCGTGTACCAACTGCACCTTGGGGAACGCTGGCAGCCACGGCGCCACCGGCTCCGGCGAAGCGTTGTCAATGACGATCACAGTAGCCCCCGCAGCGTAGCGCGTTAGGCGGGTCAAGCACTCGCGCAGCAGCTCCGGCGTGCGGTAATGGATGACGCAGATGCTCAGCACGGCTCAAGCCTAACCGAGTACGGAGTATGGCACAAGGGGCCCTAGAGGATCTTTTTGCCCAACAGGCTAGCCGCCATCTCCACCATCACCTGAGCGGTATTATTCCGGATATCCAGAATCGGATTGACCTCTACCAGATCGAGGCTGGTGACCCGCTTAGCGTCGGCTAAGAGCTCCATTAACAGGTGCGCCTCGCGGTAGCTGAGCCCGCCGGGCACCGGCGTACCGACGCCGGGGGCGACGCTGGGGTCGAGCACATCGGCGTCAAAAGACACGTGCAGGCGCGGGAGATTGGCCAGTTTAGCCAGCGCCGCTTCGGCGACGCGGGCGATGCCGAGCCGGTCGATATCCTTCATGGTGTAGGTAGTGATCTCCAGCTCGCGGATGAGCGCCCGCTCGCCTTCGTCGAGGTTGCGGATGCCGATTAAGACGATGTCCTGGGGCTGCACGCAGGCGCCACCCCCCCAGATGCCTAAGAGGCGCGGGTCGCCGTAGCCGAGCAGGTGTGCTAGCGGCATACCGTGGATGTTGCCGCTCGGGCTGGTGTCAGGGGTATTGAGGTCGGCGTGGGCATCGATCCACAAGATGCCGGTGCGCCCGGCTTGCGCTACACCGGCGATTGAGCCCATGGCGATGGAGTGATCGCCGCCCAGGGCGATGGGGAAGTTGCCGGTTGGAGTGGCCTTGAGCACCTCGAAGGTTTGCCGGCAGGCGGTGGCGATGGCCTCGATATACGGGAGCGTCGGGCCGATGGTAAGAGCCTCAGGCACCGGTTGCGCGACGTTGCCCAGGTCGACCAGGTGATGGCCTAGCGCTGCCAGGGTGCTGTCCAGTTTGGCCAGGCGCATGGCGCTCGGGCCCATATCTACGCCGCGCCGCCCGGCGCCGAGATCGAGTGGGATGCCCAGAATCTGAAGGTCAGGCATGCCAGAGATTAGCATAGCTACCGTAACTCTAAAATCCGATCTGGTTCTGGTAGGGGCGACCGGCCGGTCGCCCCTACAACACGCATGCCTCGGGGATTGTGTCGGGAACCACCCAATCCCCGCTATTCTCCTAGCGGGAGCAGCTCGTTGGTGTATAAGGCGCCGATGTCGAGCGAACTGACCACCCGGCCGTCGGCATCGGTTAGCACCCCAGCCTCGAGCAGAAACTGCGTGAACCCTTGCCAGTTCTCGTGGTGCATGACCCCCCAGCGGAGGCCTGGCTTACGATAGAACTGCGACACAAAGGCCTGAGAGTCGTAGACCAGGCCGGGATCGACAAACGAGCCCGGCGGAGCCGTCTCGATCATCAGCCGGGCCGCCTCCTCCGGGTGGTCGGCGGCAAACTCGTAGCCGCGCGCGGTCGCCCTCAGAAAAGCGCGGAGCGCCTCGGCGTTCTCCTCAATACCCTGAGGGCTGGCTAAGAAGACCGGGTTGTAGTGGTCGGCGATGCCGAAGTCGGTAAAGTTAAAGAAGCGCAGCGGGACCCCCTCGCGCCTGGCCTGCACGCCCTGCCAGCCTTCATAGAGCCAGACGAAGTCGACCCGCCCGGCCAACAGCGCGTCAAAACCTCCTACTCCCAAGATGACACTGTCAAAGTTGCCTTCGCCGCCGGCATGACGGATAACCGCCTCGATGATGGGCCGCTCAATCGGGCCGCCGAAGGCGGCATAAAGCCTGCCGTCGAGGTCTTTGGGCGACATGATCTCTGAGCTCTCCAGCACCGCTAGCGCTGCCGTGTTGGTGCTGATAATAGCGGCAATCGCCACTACCGGCTCACCTACCGCTGCCGCGCCCAAGACCCGCTGCGTACCGCCGATACCGACATCGGCCTGACCGGCTGCGACTAGCACGGCGGGCGCCACCCCGGCAAAGGGGAAGATCGTCAGCTCGAGCCCCTCTTCGGCGTACCAGCCTTTGGCCAGCGCCACGTAGAGGCCGGTGTGGTTGGTGTTGGGAACCCAGTCCAGCGCCAGGCTGAGGCGGTGGGGCTGAGCGCTGGCGGCGCTTAGCAGGAGCCCAATAACGAGAATCAGGGTTAGCTTAAGGTGTTTCATGGGTATCCTCCAGAAATCAGTATTCAAGTAGTCAAGTATTCGAGTAGTCAAGTATTCAAGTATTCAAGTAGGGGCGACCCCACGTACGCCTTCGCTCGGCGCTTCGCTGAAGGTCGCCCAGTTTTCATGGTGGGTTCATGGGCGATTCCTCCTAGCGGTGCTGCCAGGGCACCGTGCGGCGCTCGATCACGCTCACCAAGGCGAACAGGGTGAAGCTGGCGAGCGCGGTCAGGACGACTGCGGCAAAGACCAGCGGGGTAGCGCGGGCGTTAGTGGCCATCAGCATCAGCACGCCGAGCCCGGCATAGCCGCCGACATACTCGGCAAAGACCGAAGCGGCCACGCTAAAGGCGGCGGCGATCCGCAGCCCGGAAAAGAAGCTCGGCAGGGCGGTCGGCCAGCGCACCAAGCGCAGGACCTGCCAGCGGCTCGCTTTCATCGCCCGCAGCAGTTTCAGCAGCTCGGGGTCGCTGCGGGCAAGGCCGTCGGCGGTGGCCACCACGATCGGGAAGAAGCAGAAGAAACTAACTAGCAGCACCTTGGGCAGCATCCCAAAGCCGAACCAGATCAGCATCAAGGGCGCCAGCACGATGATGGGCACCGTCCGAAAGGCGACCAGCCAAGGGTAGAGGGCGCGCCGCAAGAGCGCAAAGCTGTCGATGGCTAGAGCTAAGATGAGGGCTGAGACCACCGCGATAGCCAGGCCGAGGGCCGTCTGGGCGAGGGTGACCAGGGCGTGCTGCAAGAGGAGTTCCGCGTTGGTGTAAAGCGCCATAGCCACGCGGGTGGGCGCCGGGAGCACGGTGGGCAGCACACCCGAGGTCGTAACGTAGAGCTGCCAGGCGGTCAGGATCAGAGCGCCCAGCAGGGCGGCGGGGCCCAAGCGCACCAGTGCCTGGTACAGCCACGTCCTAAGCTTGGCGGTCCGCCTGGGCGGGGCGGCTAGCTGCTGAGCGGTCTGATTAGGCGTCATCATGCCTTGACCAACAGCGCATTCATCAGCGCCCCTTCGAGCTGGACCATGGCGGGCGAGGTCAGCTCCAGCGCCGCACGCGGCCTCGACCCTGGCACCACAAAGCGCCCCCGGACGGTGGCGGGCCGCTCAGACAGCAGGTAGATCACATCGGAGAGCAGCAGCGCCTCGCGAGTGTCGTGAGTAACCAAGAGCACGCTCGAGCCGAGGGTGGCTACCAAGCGGGCCAGCCAGTCCTGAAGCTCGAGCCTGGTCAGCGCGTCCAGGGCGCTCAGCGGTTCGTCAAGGAGCAGCCAGCGCGGCTCGTACATGACGGTTCTGAGCAACGCCGCACGCTGCCGCATGCCGCCGGAGAGGGTCGCTGGATAGCTCGCCTCAAACCCCGCTAAACCGAAGTGCGCCAGCAGCTCCCGGGCCTCTTGCTCGGCTACCGGCCCGCTCTGCCCCCGCAGTTCAGGGCCCAGCATGACGTTCTGCAACAGGGTCCGCCAGGGCAGGAGGTGGTCGCGCTGCGGCATGTAGCCGGCAGCGCCCGCTCCCCGCACCTCGTGGCCGTCGAGCCTAACGGTGCCCCGGTCGGCGGAAGCAAGCCCGGCGACGATTTCTAAGAGCGTGCTCTTACCGCAACCGCTCGGCCCGAGCAGGCTGATAAAGCCTCCGGGCGGCACCGTTAAGGAGACCTCGCGCAGCACCTCGAGCCTGTCCCCACGGCGCAGGAAAGATTTGTTGAGGTCTGTCACCTCGAGACCGGGTGCCTGCGGGTGAGCGGAGTGCCGGATCACGCTAGCGGCCGGTCGGGCTATGGGCCGAAAGGGTGGCGTGAATGACCACGTGGGGGGTGTGTACCGCGGCCTGATCAAAAGCTGTACGGAGCTGCCCCAGCACCGCCGCGAGCGGCCCCTCGAGCCGGGTGCAGAAGTGCTGCGGCACAACCTTGACCGCGCCGCTGCGCTGCGCCGCCGCGACCTGCTGATAGATGACCTCCATGTAGCCCGCTAGGCCGAGCGGATAGAGGGAGAACTGGCAGGCGACCTGCGGGCCGGAGGCTCTCGGCTCAGGTCGTGCCGCCTCAGCCTGGGCCGGTGTCGGATCGCAGCGGTCCTCGCCCGGCTCCCCCGGACAGCCCCGCGACAGGGTGAGGCTCATCACCACATGCTCGCCGCCGGCGCTGGCCTGCTCAAACGCCGCCGCTAGCGCCTTAAAGAGCGTCCCTTCCTCGCCGCTTAAGAAGGTGGAGATGTCGTCCGTTTTGCGCTCCAGAGGGAACTCGCTCATGGCCTCAAGAGCCTTCAGGATGACCGGCACAAAGTCAGCCGTCATCGGGTAGAGGGCGAAGCGGGCGCCGATCACGGGTGGCCTAGGTTGAGCTGATACATAAAAAACCCCTTTGGTCTCTTTCACCAAGGGGACCGGGCGCGGACTTTATGAACCGTCACGCTCCCTACGCCAGTATGACCTGGATCAGGTTCCTCAGGGTTGGACTTAGTCCTCTCAGCCGCAAGGCACCCCTGGTGACTAAGAATCAGTTTAGCCTCCGCCTTAGCTGGCTGTCAAGGAGATTTTTGACCTTAAGTAGGGTGCGCTTGCGCACCGCTGAGGAGCGCCCCCTTTGTCATTCTGAGGAGCGCAGCGACGAAGAATCCCATGAAGCGAAGCCACCCCGCCAAGCACTGTTTCCGTTCGCGCCGGCTCCGAGATCGCCACGGTGCTGCGCGCCTCGCGATGACAAACGGGTTGTCGTTACGAGCACTTTGTCCCTCAGCACCCCCACCCCGGCCCTCCGCACCCCCACCCCGGCCCTCCCCCTAGATAGGGGGAGGGTGTGGGAAGGGGTCTCCCTAAGGGCCGGGATCGCTCATGCTAAAAACCTGCAACTTTCGGACAGAACGCGACGACATCCAGCCGCCTCGTGTACACTGAGGTCGAGGTGGATAAGGGCCTGAGCCAACTGCACCGCATCACCATCCGTCCCGAGCAGTGCGGCGGGCGGCCCTGCATCCGTGGGTTGCGGGTGCGCGTCAAGGATATCCTCGAGCTGCTGGCAGCCGGAGCGAGTCATGATGAGATCCTGGCAGAGTATCCTTACCTGGAAGCTGAGGACATCACCGCCGCCCTGGAGTTTGCCGCCAAGCAGAGCGATCATCCGGTGCTACGAGTTGCCTAGTGGGCTTCTTGATCGATGCTCAACTCCCCCCAGCCCTGGCGCGGTGGCTCATGGAGCAGGGGTGCCAAGCAGAGCATGTGCTTGACCTCGGATTTGCCGGCGCAGATGATCGGATGATTTGGGATTACGCCGTGCTCCACGGCTTGGTTATCGTCACTAAGGACGAAGATTTTGCGCTCCGCCGTGCGCTCGCAGCAACCGGCCCCGCCATCGTTTGGATTCGCGTTGGGAATACCCGCAAGGACGCTTTATTGCGCTGGTTTGCGCCGCTTTTGGTCGACATCCTCGCCGCCTTGAAGCGTGGGGAGCCGCTCCTTGAGATCGGCTAGGGCCGAGCGCCCCCTCTGTCATTCTGAGCGCAGCGACGAAGAATCCCGCCAGCGAAAAATCCGAGACCCCTTTGCCTGGCTCAGGGCGGCGCCTTTGCGGAGCCTATCCTGTTTGCCCTGATCCTGCGGCGCATCCTGCGTCCTGCGAGTACCCGCAGGATCACGCAGGATCGCAGGATGTCGAAGGGCTCAGGGTGACATTTCGCTCAGGGTGACACCATCCGCCCTCTGGTTAGTTAGGTATAGCTTCCTTACTTACGCTATACTTGAAGCATGTCGCAAGCGGTTTATCTGAGCGATGAGCTAGCGCGTCAGCTCAAAGACGCCGCAGCGCGGATGGGGAAACCACCCGAGGCGCTGCTCGAAGAGGCGTTGACCGGCTACCTGTCACGCCCGCACCGGCAGTTCGTGTCCGTAGGCGCTGGTGACGACCCTAGCCTGGATGCCAGACAGACCCGGGAGATTTTGAAAATAGCGTGGGGTAAGCGTTGAGTCTGGTTTTAGACACTAGCGCCGCGCTCGCCTTTGATCATGTAGGGGTGCCGCCCCCCTTCAAACGGCCCGGTAAAGCCCAGACGCTTAAGCCGCCGGACAAGGTCGCGCCAACTTACCGGGATTATTTTAGGCAACGTGTAGCGCTTTCGGTATGGTGATAGTTATCCCGTCCAGTTCAGGTATCGGCAGTTGATGGTGAAGCCTCAGCAGTAGCCACCCCTCGAGTGCGCTGGACAGCTGGCTGCGGCACGCCTCCAGGGTTTTGCCCGTAGCCCACACCCCTGGCAGCTCAGGGACTTCGCCATAGAACGGCTCCTCATCGTCGATAAGCTCATAGTGGGCGCGTGCTAGCGCTTTTTCTAGGTACTCCCGGATCATGCCAGCAGTATAGCGCCTGGTACGGTGCCTGCTCAGTTACCTGACAATGGCGGCTCAGCTAAAGTAGGGTGCGCTTGCGCACCGCTGAGGAGCGCCCCCCTTGTTTGTCGTTGCGTTCACGAAGTACCCCGAAGGTTGGAGCGTCAGCGACGCAGAATTCCGCGCCCTTTGTCATTCTGAGGAGCGCAGCGACGAAGAATCCCATGAAGCGAAGCCACCCCGATGACAACCGTCTCCCCGCCAGCGCCCATCTTGCTGCCCTCGTGGGTTACGCCTGCCGCGCCCTATTCCCCGTGCGCGCCCTCTCTCGCTTTCATCGCTGCCGCGCTGACCTCCTCGACGGAGGCCGCCAGCAAGAGCGTTCGCTGCCACCGCGTGTAATCGAAGGGCTCGCGCATGAGGATGGCGATGTAGCGCTCCGCATCGACTTCACCTAGCGCTTCAATCAGGGCTCTGGTTCCGTCGAGCCTGATCTCAGTATCGGTTTTCATAGTTCCTCTCCAATTATCGCTGCCAAGGCCAGAGGGTTTAGCACCGTTATCAGGCTTTGCCGGGCAAGCTTACGCAGCAGCAGGTCATCGGTCGAAAGAAAGAAATCGCAGCGCGCGGCTATTGTCGAGATAGATCAACATCGGCCTAGGCTGAGTATACCTTAACGACCAGCGTCACCGCCGGTCCGCGTCGCGGTGACCGAGAATCGCCTCCGCCGGCACTGCGGTGCCCACCCGCGACGTCCGTTCGCGCACCCTGGCCATCCGGCACCCGCCTTCTCCCTAAAGTAGGGTGCGCTTGCGCACCGCTGAGGTGCGCCCCCTTTGTCATTCTGAGGAGCGCAGCGACGAAGAATCCCATGAAGCGAAGCAACCCCGCCAAGCACCGTTTCCGTTCGCGCCGGCTCCGAGATCGCCACGGCGCTGCGCGCCTCGCGATGACAAACGGGTTGTCGTTGCGAGCACTTTGTCCCTCCGCACCCCCACCCCGGCCCTCCGCACCCCCACCCCGGCCCTCCCCCATAGATAGGGGGAGGGTGTGGGAAGGGGTCTCCCTAAGGGCCGGGATCGCTCATGCTAAAAACCTGACCCCGCTGGTGCCGTTCCCGAGACTTGCCCTGACCCTTCGCGAAGCCTGTCCTGAGCGAAGTCGAAGGGCTCAGGGTGACACCATCAGCACCCTTTGTCATTCTGAGGAGCGTAGCGACGAAGAATCCCATGAAGCGAAGCCACCCCGATGACAACCGTCTCCCCGCTGGTGCCGTTCCCGAGGCCTGCCCTGATCCTGCGGCGGCAAGCTCGCAGGATGTCGAATGGGTCGCCACGGCGCTGCGCGCCTCGCGATGACAAACGGGTTGTCGTTGTGAGCACTTCATCCCTCAGCGCAGGCTCCGCGAAGCGACCCCCCACTTGTCGTTGCGAGCGCAGCGAATCCTTAAGTATGGCGTGTGGGACGTGGAATGATAGGTGGCCTAAGACCGTCGGGCTCTAGGAGGCAGCTCGAATGGGCAGCGCGGGCCTGCGGCGCGGCTCAAACGCTCATCCAGCGTGGCCAAGGGTGCGCCGAGCGTTTCGGCGAGGGCAACGTACCAGGCATCGTAGGCGCTGACGCTGAAGCGCAGTTCCCAAACGCGCTCCGCGAACGGTTCGAAGGGGAACAGCTCGACGCGCAAAGCCAGCAGGTCGGCTTGGGCCAGCGATGCGTTGTCGTCGCTGATCTCTGTGTGCATGGCGGCGCGCCTGAGGATGTTGGTCACCTCGACAGGCAGCAGGTGTGGCGCGGCAAGCTGATGCGTGCTCAGCAGATGTGCCGCCCATGTCCCATTCGGTCCGTCGTCGATCAAGGCGGCCACGACCAGCGAGGCGTCGACGACGAGTGTCACCGCCGGTCCGCGTCGCGGTGACCGAGAATCGCCTCCGCCGGCACTGCGGTGCCCACCCGCGACGTCCGTTCGCGCACCCTGGCCATCAGCACCTGCGGGTCGGATTTGCTAGCTAGCTCAATAAGCTGACCGCGCAGATACTCCTGCAGCGACTGACCGGCGCGGGCCGCGCGTGCGGCGAGCTCGTCCCTGGTTTCGTTAGGGACGTTTCGTATGGTGATCGAGGTAGCCATGCAGGCATTATGCAGCCGATGCTGTGCTAATGCAAGCACTGGTGCTACGGTGCAAACAGGAGGCCATAGGCCGGGGGGATTATCGTTACGAGCACTTCGTCCCTCCGCACCCCCACCCCGGCCCTCCCCCATATATAGGGGGAGGGTGTGGGAGGGGGTCTCCCTAAGGGCCGGGATCGCTCATGCTAAAAACCTGCAACTTTCGGACAGAACGCGACGACATCCAGCCGCCTCGTGTACACTGAGGTCGAGGTGGATAAGGGCCTGAGCCAACTGCATCGCATCACCATCCGCCCCGAGCAGTGCGGAGGGCTAATTTGCGACGGTATCGTTCGCTAAGCTATAATTCCTGTGGTGATATTGATGAATCCGGCAACGGACAAAGAGACCATCAAGCAACTGCTCAAAGAGGCGCTCGCTGAGACGCTCGAGGAGAGACGCGATCTCTACGATGTTTTTGTCGAGGTGCTTGAAGACGTTGCGATGGCAGAGGCCATTCGTGAGGGCCAACGCTCAGAGTTGGCGACCCGTAACGAGGTCTTTAACCTCCTTGAAGGCAGCGGGTGAAAACTCGCTTTCGGAAGAGCTTTACGCGCGACCTAAAAATGTTAATTGCCGGTCTTCCGAGATAGTTTCTTGAGTAGGGGGCAGGTGAGGGAGAGGGAATGGATAAGGTCACCCTTCGGGTTAGCCCCCCTTTGTCACCCCGAGATCGCGTTCCTCGCACTGACCAGCGCAATAATGCCACCATGAACAGCTACTACGTTTACATCCTCACCAACGGGCGGCACACGGTGCTCTACACCGGCGTCACCAACAACCTCGCCCGGCGCCTGGAGGAACACCGGCGGGATTTAAGCAGCTTTACCCGCCGCTACAACGCGCATAAGTTGGTCTACGCCGAGGAGTTCTCCGATGTGCGTGAGGCGATTGCGCGTGAGAAGCAGATCAAGGCTGGCTCACGGCAGAAGAAGTTAGCGCTGATTGATAGCCTCAACCCAACTTGGCGCGACCTAGCCGAAGAGCTTTGAAAGTCGTTGGATACTTTTGTCGTTGCGAGCACTTCGGCCCTCAGCGCAGGCTCCGCGAAGCAACCCCCCACTTGTCGTTGCGAGCACTTCGTCCCTCAGCGCAGGCTCCGCGAAGCAACCCCGATGACAACCGTCTCCCCGCTGGTGCCGTTCCCGAGGCCTGCCCTGAGCTTGTCGAATGGGTCGCCACGGCGCTGCGCGCCTCGCGATGACAAACGGGTTGTCGTTGTGAGCACTTCGTCCCTCAGCGCAGGCTCCGCGAAGCAACCCCCCACTTGTCGTTGCGAGCGCAGCGAAGCAACCCCGCCAAGCACCGTTTCCGTTCGCGCCGGCTCCGAGATCGCCACGGCG